>Ga0163144_10010756_pt1 | contig 19455 bp, 15 predicted proteins | sample OliLak19BULKMAT1_FD_123175 | JGI IMG/M metagenome (GOLD analysis project Ga0163144, IMG submission 123175) | Freshwater microbial mat bacterial communities from Lake Vanda, McMurdo Dry Valleys, Antarctica - Oligotrophic Lake LV.19.BULKMAT1 | ecosystem: Environmental > Aquatic > Freshwater >... | reverse complement strand
TTTTTTCTCTTTCCTCAAGAGCTAATTGTTTGTATCTTTTCATTTGTGTAACACCTCTGGTGTGCACTGCTTTTTTAGCAGATTATTTTAGGTGTTGCACTTCCTCTTTGATTTTTCCTAATACTACTAATGAAGCACATAGTAGCTTTGCCATCAATACCAAGCTTGCTCTTGAGGCTATTGCCAATGGTACTGAGTTTAAACAATTTAGGAGCACAGGTCGGGGATATCACGTGACACACACAGATAACCCACAGGAACAAATACATAATTTAGTAAATAAAGATTCTTATAATTTTAATATTGTTATACCCCAGTATGCAGATCCAGCTTTACAACAAAAATTATCATTGATGACTACTGATATTAGATCCGCACATGCAGGCAAAGAAATAACCCCAAAAATAAAAGCACCTGAACTACCACAGATTCCAAAAATACTAGCGCCTAAGGAAGCAATTATTTATTCAGCAGGAGCTGTTGAAACCAATGGCCCTAGGGTAGCTGTAAAATTTAGCGACCAAGCGGCAAGGGATCAATTTGTTGATAATTTTATTAAGGAAGCCAAAAAAGAAGGGATTGATTTAAGCAATGTATTTGATAGATCGCATAATGGAGAATCAGATGTAGTTTACATTAAATCTTCAAAAGGCAAGGGCTCGGTTGGCACTTATGTTTCTGATCCTATGGATCTTGACGCTAAGCCAGAGCTGAGCATCAGTTTTGGTAATGACAAAGTAGCACAAAAATTCTCAGATTTACTTGGTGTAAACAAACATGCCTATCAGTCTCAAAATAGCGGCTCACTATATTTTAATGCTAACTCCCTACCCCCAACACCCAATAAGCAGTCTAATATAAAAGTTGAAATTAACAATCAACCAAAAACACCTGAACCAATATTAGCAGTGCCTATAGAACCTAAACCAGTGTTTAAACCCAAATTACCTGAGCACATTGCTACAAATCCAGTAATTGATGAACAGGCTAAACGACTTAATGAACAATACGTGAAGAAAAATTTAGTCCCTATGATTGATAAGTTTGTAGCATCTCATGTTAATGGTCAGGTAGTTACGGAACCAGAAATCAAAAAATTCTATACAGATGCATTAAACAAATTACAAAAAGATGGTCATATTAGTGATGACACTGTCAAAGATTTTACAAAACCAAGTGTCGGAGCTCCTTCTAAGTTTGAGCAAGCTGTGAGTAATACACTGCAAACTATTAATAATAAAGAACCTTTACCACTTAAACTAGGTATGGGTGAAAAGTTAATGTTTAGTCTTGGTAAGGTTTGTAACGCTTTAGGATTAAAAGCAATAGGAAAATCTTGTATGAACCATATCAAACCTGAAAACTTACAAAAAATAACTAATAGAGAAAATATTTTGGCGCATTCAGTAGATATAGTTAGCAATCTTCGGGAAACCCAGAAAACTTCTGGGTCTAAAGTAGCTCAGAATCTTGTTGCAGCAAGAGCTGCCAATCGAAAAGGTAGGGAAGTTTGATGGAATCCATACAAAGGAAAACTAAGCAATAAGGTTAGCCTTAAACCACTACCCTACTATAGCAGCAGGTTGTCTTAGTGTTTTTCAAGTTTTTCAGCTACAATTTTTAATTCTGAAAAGATAGATGAAAGTTGCTTTTGAAAGTCCAAATTTGCGCTTTCTAATATTTCTCCTCCAGAAACTTGCATTTGCGACTGTCTCTGATCAATATGCTTTAATGCCATCATGACTAACAATAGCTCAAGTGACGCATATTGGTTAGCAGCTGCCATTTCTTTAATTTCTGTATCAAGTTTTTGGGATAACATAACCAGTCTATCTTTACTTTCTTCGGAACAAGCAAGTTTAAAATCCTTACCGCTCAGGACTATTGTTACTATCGACATAGTGGTTTCTAATCTGTTCTAATTCTTGAATATATTCTTTAATCTGACTAAGAGTTGTTTGGTTGTTACGCTTTAACTCGTTATTCTGGGCTTCCAAATCAGCAATCACTTGCTCTTGCTTAGAAAGCTTATTTAGTAATTCATCAATTTTTCTACCTGTTTGATGAATCAAATCAAATAGATCTTTCTTTGTTACTTCTATTTTCATAAATAATATTATTATCTATTAAGTCATTACTACCGTATTCTACTCGATTTTTCTTCAAAAATGAATAGATTCCTACTATTACAACTAACGTTAACAACGAGATAAACAAAATTAATTTTTGCTTGATGACACCCGATTTTCTTGATTCACGCGGTCTAACTACTGAATGATCATGATCATCATTGAGCTCTAAACCGAGAAACTCATGGTATATTTTCGTGTAACCATCAACGTATATTTTACCAGGTATACTACTAAAATTTTCTTCCTCAAGATCTACTACATACTGTTTTCTTATCTTAAGAATCTCAGCTACTTGCTCTATAGTATACCCAGTGCTTTCTCTAGCTTCCTTTAATTTTGAGCTCATTGACTTGCCTTTAATTTCCTTAAGAAGATTTCTAGCTTTTTATTTGCTAGTATTATCATATTAAGATTAATTGATTCTTGCATCTTCATTTCTTCAATAAAATCTGTAAATATACTAGCATGAGTTATATTACCTTTTAACCAAGCTTTCAAACTAACAAATTTTTGATTGCTAGCAACAATCTCCGTTACTAATCTTCTTTGTTTGTCATAAAAATCATCTTTTAAAGATTGAATAGATAATCTGTTCCAATATGATTCATTAATTTGCGCTTCACTCGAATCTCTGAGCCAATCAATACTAAGAACATCGCCACATTCAAAATATAAGTTTGCTATATCTCCATTCTTAGCACCTGTATGCTTAGCAATATATATTATATCAAATGCCGATACCAATACCTCTAAAGTAGCAATAGACTTAGCAAGTTTCTTATCAACTGACGCACTAGTATAATGTGCTATTTTATTAAAAAACCTCGTCTTAGCCCCCCCTACTAAAAGCTTACTAATAATACCACTAAGCTCTTCCGTCTGCTGCCTATATTCTTCAATTGAATCAGTAATGTGTATTGGAGGTTTAATATTTCTTACAAACCAACTAATTCCACGACGCATTATTTTTCCCAAATCAGAAAACATCTCAACTTTAATAATTGTAGGAATATTATTACCAAGCTGGCCTACTTCCTTCCAGAGATCTTGCAGGTCAAATATTTCAGTCACAACTTCATGTGCTCTTGCTATATCACAAAGATGTCCACCAGTTTCGCGCTTTATAGCACTAATTACAGATCCACCGAGTTGATTAATCATTGTATTGGCAATAACTGTTCGGATTATCTCCTGTTTTAGCGGATGATTTTCTATCTCATCTTTAAATTTTTCTTGCATTATTTTTGGGAAATATTTAATCAGATGATTTTTGAAGTGCTTATCTTTAGTAAGTTGGAATGAATTTAAATCTCTATCTAATGACATTTTGCTATAAGAAAGCAATACTGCTAGTTCCGGTCTTGTCATCCTTTCATTGGCAATAGATCTTCTTGATAATTCCGCCTTATTCGGCAAAAACTCTACTTCTCTATCTAGCAAACCTTCGTTCTCAAGTTCTTTCATTAACTGACTAAATGATTCTATATTAAGCGCTGGGGACAATGTAGCAATTGTTATAGCAAGATTCTGATCATAATTATCAATAAGTACCAACTCTTCAACCTGTTTTGTCATCTTGACTAGTAATTCATTACGCTCTTTTATAGTAATCTTACCTTTTGCAACGGCTAAATTAAGGGCAATTTTTATGTTTACTTCGTGGTCGGAACAATCAACACCAGCAGAATTATCAATGAAGTCTGTATTAAGTGTACCACCATTTAATGCATATTCAATTCTTCCAAGCTGAGACACTCCAACATTTCCACCTTCAGCTATCACTTTCGCCCTTACCTCATTCCCATTGACTCGCAAATTATCATTTGTCTTATCGCCGATATCAATATTGTTTTCTGAGGAAGATTTGATATAGGTACCTATACCACCATTCCATATGAGATCAATTTTAGCTTTTAGAATAGCTCTAATTAATTCATCTGGGACAACGTGATCTTTGTAAATATTCAATAGCTCTTGTGTTTCTTTTGAAAGATTTATTAATTTAGCCGATCTTTCAAAAACCCCCCCTCCTTTTGAAATGAGAGAACTACTATAATCAGTCCACTTACTTCTTGGTAGGTCAAATAACCTTTGTCGCTCTTGATAACTAATCTCGCAATCAGGATCTGGATCAATAAAAATATGTTCATGATTAAAGGCAGCAACTAGCTTAATATATTTTGACAAGAGCATACCATTACCAAATACGTCTCCTGACATGTCGCCTATCCCTGCCACAGTGAATGGTTCTTTTTGTACATTTATGCCTTTATCATGAAAATGCAAAACAACTGATATCCATGCTCCTTTAGCAGTAATACCCATTTTTTTATGATCATAACCACGTGACCCACCCGAAGCAAACGCATCTCTTAGCCAAAAATTATATTCTTGAGATACAGCATTGGCATAATCTGAAAAAGTTGCCGTCCCCTTATCTGCAGCTACTACTAAATAAGGATTCTCGTCATCATAAATAATCGTATCTGTTGGTTGCACTACCTTACCATCCACAAGATTATCAGTTAAGTCTAATAAGCCCCGTAAGAAATCTTGATAACACTCTACCGCCTTTTGCATATAAGAATCGCGACCCGTATCGCCTTGAGAGAAATTAAGATAAAAAGTTCCTTTTGAACCAACCGGAACAATAACAGTATTCTTAGTCATCTGGGCTTTTAAAAGACCAAGTACCTCTGTGCGATAATCTTCGCCACGATCGGACCAACGAAGCCCACCTCTAGCTACTTTTCCACCACGAAGGTGGATCCCTTCAAATTCATTTGAGTAAACAAAAATCTCAGCATACGGAACAGGTAAAGGTAAATCTGGAACCTTACTAGAATCAAACTTAAATGATAAATAATTCTTGATATTACCATCTTTATCTTTCTGATAAAAATTCGTCCTTACAATGGCTTCTATTATTAAATGCATATTGCTTAACACTTTATCCTCAGTGCTACTTTCTACCGTGTCTAGATAGCTACTCAGTTGTAAAGAAAGCGCATCAACCTTATCTTTAGAATGAGCCTTAGGATCAAACATTGCTTCAAATAAATCCATTAGCATATTGGTGTATTTGTAATGCTTTACTAGCGTCTGCTGAACATATCCTTTTCCATATAAGAAACCTGTTTGATGCAAATAACGAGTGATCGCTTTGAGTAATTTTACTTTGGTCCAGTTAAATCCAGAAAGGGCTATAAGCTTCCCTAAAATATCACTTGCTAATTCACCAGTACTCATCTTACTTAGAGCTTCCTCGATATTATGCTTTAATATGTCAGCAGGAACATCAATTTTAACAGGGCTCTGCAGCCTGAATTCATAAAGCCAACTTTTTTTAAAATCCAACGATTCCGTAATAGCAAAACTTTGTTCATCGATTGCTATAAATCCAAGATTTTCGATAGCAGGTAATGTGTCAGATAAGGTTAACCTTATTTCTGGACTGTAAAATTTTAAGAAAAATTCATTATTATCGCTCGGAACTAAGTTTGATATCAATTTACCTTGCTTCGTTGCTTGCTCTAGATGATGAACGTCATCAATTGATGTATCAGCATCAAACTTGTGTCTATATTCAGCTGGAAAAGAAGGTTCGATTTCTTTATGTCTTAAGCCACCTTCATATTCACCCAATTCTTCACAAAGTTTATGCAATAAGCCTTCTGACCAGTTAGTAGTTATTTTTATCAGGTCAGCTTCCATTTCATCATGTGAAAAATCAAGCCTTGACCTATCATGGATAGGCAGCGTAGCAAAAAGATGAGAAAAATCTTGAGCTACTACCGTAATATTGTCTGAAATTATCTCACTATCAAATTTTTGAGCTAAGTAATAGCAAATCTCGTTATATACTTCAGGTGTAAGTCGTTCTCTTGGTAAAAACACAATCACGTTAATAAACGAACCCGACCAATCCTGTTGTACAAATAATTTTAACTTATGGCTGCGCATACTCGAGAGCATGTGAATGCACATACAATATAAATCTTCTTCGTCAATCTGAATAAGAGTGTCTCTTGGCAGTGATTCAATAATATTCTTTATTTTCTTAGCGTTATAGCCGTTTACAGGAAAATCAGATTCGTCAAGGACATAACTCATTTTCCCACGCAAAATTGGTATATTCTTGATCGACTGGAAATAAATCGCCGTTCCGTACAAACCAAAAATAATCGTACCCGTTCTGTATACGCCATCTTCGTCTATTCGTTTTATAAGAATATAATCAACCAAAGCGTTTCTATGTACTGGTGATAATTTGTTTATTTTACCAAGCATAACCAACTTGTTTTTGTAATAGTCACTACTTGAAAACTCAATAATTGTCGAAATTTCCTCGATATTGTCTTGCCATATTTCCTTAACGCCTTCTTGGCGAACTAAAGTCTGAGTTTTTAAATCAAAATCCACAGATCCAAGAAACGTAATATTATTCTTCTGTAACCAATTCAAAAAATCTAATGTTTCTTCGGCCGGTAAATTGGCTTGTTCATAAGTATCTTTGTGATGAACAATATCTGTAGTAATGGCAATGCTCTTATTAAGCAGCGTTTGCCATGAATCGTAAGTGTAGTCTACTAGATCAATTACGTTATTTATTTCAGATTTTATTTTCGACAATGTTTTTTTATCAAACGTTCCAAGTATCTTGATATATACAAGATACTCATTAATACCCTTCTCCCCCTTATCAGCAATATCAGTTAAATTTCCCTTTTTATCACGAATACTATTAATTACTGGATGAAAAGTAAAAATCGTTTGTAAACCGAGCTTTGCAAGCAGACTATTTAGCGAATCGATAATAAACGGCCGGTTCTCAGCAGCAATGAGAATAGTTATGGCTGGGTTATCTTTAAACTCGTTCGTCAGAATCTCTATTTTGCGCTTAAGCGGTGGACGATGCAGAAAAAAATCAAAAGCTTCGTGCGTAAAATCACCAAATAATTCTATCTTATCTTTTGAACGATAATCAACGGGAATATAGGTAAGGAATTTGCGTACAAATTTGGTATACAAACCACCTTTACTTTCAGCATTAACTATTTCGAGTATTTCAGCACTAAAGTCATTGATTCTGCACTGCAGCTTGCTAAGAGCTAAAGACTTGTTGTGATTTGGGCTTTTAACCATATAGATATCCTGATAATGGCTTTGTATTAATTACAAACTAGAAGTATAATAGTGGAAATGTAACTTCCTTTCAATAGGTTTGGATTAATAAACCTATCGCATAATTCATAAATAAGTAAAGGATTTTTAGGAAAAATGCAGGTGAATACCGCAGCGTACGTTTGGTACGTGAGGAGAAGAGACAAATTTTGACAACAAAATTACCACTCAGAATGAGTTATGCGAGGTATAATGAAATGAATACTATTTTTGCACAAGCATCCGCACAAGGTAAAGCTGGGGTCTCCGTGTTTAGGATTTCTGGTCCAACTGCTCTTAATTCCATCAAGCAACTTGTTTGCCAGACTGATACCGAATTTGAACCTCGTAAGTTGTATTTTAGGAAGATTTACAATCCAAAAAACAATCAACAAATTGATGATGTTCTAGTAGTCTTTTTTAAAGGAAGATCTAGTTTTACTGGTGAAGATTCAGCTGAAATTTATACTCATGGCAGTATCGCGGTAATCAAAATGATGCACGAAGTCCTAGCGTCGCTTGAAGATATGCGCATAGCAGAACCTGGAGAGTTTGCTAAAAGAGCTTTTTTAAACGGAAAAATGGACCTAACCGCAGCAGAAGGGCTGGCTGACCTTATTGAAGCAGAAACAGAGCTGCAACATAAGCAAGCAATTGGACAACTTGGCGGCGGGCTGGAAAAAATATACGAACACTGGCGTAAGGAATTATTAAAAATAATAAGCTTGATTGAAGCATATATCGATTTTCCTGATGAAGATATTCCAGAAGAAACAATAGCTGGAGTGCGTCAATTAGTAGACCAAATAACCAATGAAATTAAGATACATCTGGACGATAATCACCGTGGAGAAAGACTACGTAGCGGCATAAAACTAGCGATAATTGGCCGTCCCAACGTTGGCAAATCTAGTCTACTAAATTATTTGATGCAGCGCGAAATAGCTATAGTTTCAAATATTGCCGGCACTACAAGAGACGTGATAGAAGGACATCTTGACATTGGTGGTTACCCAATCATATTGCAGGATACAGCTGGTATTCACGACCATACAGAAGATATAATTGAACAAGAAGGAATAAACCGAGCATGGAATGCAGCTAAAAACTCAGATATTAAGGTTATTCTATATGATGCTTCAAGAATAAATGAAAACAAAGACTATTTCAGAGATATAATAGACGCTAACACGATTATAGTTTTCAATAAAATTGATCTAGTTTCTGGTGTTATCCCAAAGTTTCAAATTAAAGAGGCAATCAATGTTTCGATCAAAAATCAACAAGGTCTTGATGAAATAATTACAAAAATAATATCTATAGCTCACAAAATTGCTAGTCCATCCCAGTCACCTCAAATCACTAGAGCTCGCCATCGATCCGAGCTACAAAAAGCGCTTGAGTATATGTCAACCTTCTCCTTAAATAACGATTTAGTTCTAGCAGCAGAGGATTTGCGCATGACAATGAGAGCAATCAGTAATATTACTGGCAAAATTACTGTAGATGAAATTCTTGGTGAAATATTTAGTAATTTTTGTATAGGCAAGTAAGGTGATTATCATAGACGATATTTTACAAAAAATAACTATTGAATGGCTTGAATACTTGTCTAAGCAAAGAGCATATTCAAAACACACAACAGATTCATATCACAACGACTTAAATCACTTCCTAACATTTACAGGACATTATAATTCAGGCAATACCACCTTAAATATGATTAAATCTGTTGATATCCGACTGATTAGAAGTTGGTTATCAGCCAGACACCTGGATGGTTACAGCCCTGCTTCAAGCGCCAGAGCCCTATCTTCTATTAAAAGTTTTTATAGGTTCCTTGAAAAAAAACACGATATTAACTGCCATGCAATATATACAGTACGCAGCCCAAAAAAGCCAAAAACTCTTCCAAAAGCCCTAACCAAGCTTGAAACCAATACTGCTATTGAAAATATAGAAATGCTTGGTGAAGAAGAATGGATTCATCTTCGCAACAAAGCTCTACTCACACTTATTTATGCAAGTGGCCTTAGGATATCAGAAGCACTTTCAATAACCCGCAGGCATATTGATAATCATGAATTTATTAAAATATTAGGTAAGGGTAGCAAAGAGCGTCTAATACCTTGGATTCAAGAATCAAGGCTGCTTGTAGAAAAATACCTTAGTACTATGCCTTTTGTTATTGAAAGTAACGAACCAATATTTCGAGGAAAATTAGGTCGCCCACTACAAAGAGCGGTGTTCAACAAAGAATTAATTCACCTAAGGCGACTCCTTGGTTTACCCGAATATTTAAGCTCCCATGCTTTCAGGCATAGTTTTGCAACACATTTACTAGAAAACGGAGCGGATCTTCGATCAATTCAGGATCTACTTGGCCATCAAAGCCTTTCTACAACTCAAAGATATACGAAAATTAACCAATTGCACCTTGAATCTGTATACGATAAAGCGCACCCTGGATCCAAAGAAAATTTTTAACAAAATATTCTTGCGTTAATTTTTGCTTATGCGTTATATTGAGTTTGTATAAATTTTTAAAGGGAACATATGGAAAAAATCATTTTACCAGCTGGTTATAAACCTTCTGAAGACGAAGAATACATGAACCCAATGCAGCTTGAATATTTCAAACAAAAATTGCAAACCTGGAGAGAAGAGTTATTAGAAGAGTCACGCGATACACTTGATCACCTTAAAGAAGAGAATTGGAATGAACCTGATCTTACTGACCGGGCAAGCGTTGAAACAGAAACAAGCATTGAGCTTAGAACCAGAGATCGTTATAGAAAATTAATCGATAAGATTGAGCATACAATTGTAAAAATAAATAAAAACGATTATGGTTACTGCGAAGAAACAGGTGAAAAAATAGGTCTCAGACGCCTTGAAGCAAGGCCAGTAGCCACTCTCTGCATAGAAGCCCAAATGCGCCACGAAAATTATGAAAAAACGCACCTAGACGAAGACAAAATTGATATATAAGAAGATTACCTGGTCATGCATATCTTAATGATTGCGCACCAGGAATTTTTACTCAAAATACTAAAATCCTTTGGATGGGATGTAAGGCTCAATGACCTTAGGAATGATCAATAATATCCCCGATTATGTTATTAGCAACATCTTCACTCCAAAAGGCTATAAGGTTATTTGTTGCCAAGCCTGCTATAGCTACACAACCTGCACAACTTATGCCAGCCCATATATCCTTATCATAATAAGCTTTATACGCCAAACCCAATGACACAGCGGTAAAGACTGTTAGACAACCAAGCCCTTGAAATGTAGAAGAAATAGGAGTTCCAATTTGTTTCATAATAAATCTCTTAGTTTTATTTAATATTTAACTATAGTTATTAATTAATGTCAATGCGTTTAATTTTATTATGAATATATCCTCTTTAGAAATAACAGAACTCTAAAAGCCTTCATCAGCATAGTTTGACAAATTAATTAACTTACGTTAGTATTCAAGAAATATTAACGTTTATTTATTAATACTGTTGAGGACGCTATGAAAACTATATCATTTGACGAATTAAACGACGAATTAGAAGATGTAATTAAAGAAAATAATTACAATTCATGCAAAACTCTTATAGAACAATTAGGTGAAAACTTAAGTCCACAGAGTCTACTAACAGCTATATATTATAATAAAATAACATTAACCCCATATTTAGCATTAGCAACACTTGGAAAACATAACAACTATTCTTTAACCCAAGCATTTAAGAATTTACCCAACCCCCTCGATGCCCTATTAAATACATATGTCAATTTGGTGCATAATCCAGAATATCAAGAATTCAAGAAATTACTTTTAGAAAATTTAATTAAAAATATTGAGCTTTTCAAAAAATATGATTGTACGGTTAGCTCAAATAGCCTAATAACAGCAAGTAATGAAGATCCCACAATTATAAATTCGTTATTAGATCATCAAAACATAAATTTAGATTCGATAAACTTAGCTTCTTTTATACACACACCAGATGTTTTTAAAAAACTGGTTGAAAAAGGAGCCGATGCAAATAAAGTCGAACAAAATTGTCAACACGTTATTTTTTCTGCAATTGGGGCAAATGCTCTGAAAGTAATAGATATAATTCTTAAAAAGAATATAGACTTGATGAGCATAACCACTATTTACGGTGAGACACCTACTACACCTTTGCTATGTGCTCTTTATCAAAACAAGCCGGAAATAGCTGAGTATTTTATCTCTTCCGGTGCTACTCTTGATCCAAAATCAATCCCAAAAATGTATGCTGGGCAACCACACGTAATTGATTTTGTTGTGAAACACGATAAATCAACAAAAGAATTTATTGAAAAAATTTCATCTAAAAATTCATATGACTTATTCAAAAAGGCAAAGGAAGAAGACGACACTTTAATTGTATCCTATTTTATTAAGGACTGTGCCAAAGATATTTTTTCAGCAATAAAAAAAGATGGTACACAAAAAGAAAATATAGAATATTTCCAAAAAAATTCTATTCCATTCAGGTTTAAGCATGGCGAATTTATAGTTTGTTCTCAACCACAAGCTCGCAATGAGACAGCACAAGGTTTTGAATCTAATACATCAGACATTCAGGAAAAAAGCAAAACTAGTATAAAAGATGGTAAGTTTTATTTTACTTATGGAGAAGAAAAGCTAGCAACTTTTAACGAACAAAATGATTCAATTTATGTTATAGGCAAAAATGGAACATTATATGTTCAAAATGATTTGAACGGTCATTTTGCTGGACTACATCATAGTTTTTTTCTAAAAAGTAAACCTGCAAAAGAACTATATGGTTATGGCAAACCAGTAGCCTGCGGTGGGCATTTGAATATAATAGATGGAAAAATCACCTTTATTAGCAATAATAGTGGTCATTATCAACCAAGTTTAACTCAACTAAAACTGGTTGTGAAGTATTTCCATCAGAAAGGTGTTTTAGCAGAAACTATTCAGATTAAGGATGCTCTGGGTACCTCTTACTCATTGCCAGAGATTCTAAACAGCCCGATAATAGATGATACGCCCGAGTTATTTGGTAATATACAAGATAACTCGGATTTATAAGACCTTCCCAAAAACTTTAAGAAGCGCCATTTTAAGCAACAACTTGGCGCTTTGATTCTTATATCTAGAGTTCTATTCACTTACTTACTAATTTGATAATGTCTTCTTCTAATTTATGATAGCGTTGACGATTCTGATAAAAATTATTTGCCATAATCACGAAGCTATAAAGCTCTTTTTTAGAATCATAGAAATAACCTACTAAGGCAGAGACCCCTGTTAAAGAACCAGTCTTCGCATAAATATCATAATTCTCAAAACGTTCCTGTAAGGTAGAATCATCAGTTGGACCAGCAAGAATCGACTTTACCAATTCAAAATTGTTACTTTTAGCCACTGCTTTCAACAAGCTATCAAATTGATTCACAGTCAGCAAGTTTTGCCTTGAAATACCAGAACCATCTCTTAAATCTGATTTTGTTAAGTCAACATTAAATTTCTTAGCAACAACCTCTTTCAATTTAGCTGCAGCCCAGTCCCACTCAGTAATATCCAGCTCAGAAGCAAATTCTGCAAGAAAATAGTCTGTCATAAAATTATCAGATTTTTTCATGGCCTTAGCAGCAAGGTCCTTAATATTTTTTGGTAAAGAAGCTACTGTTTGCGCATCTTTTACTTTATCACTAAAAAATAATATTTTTCCTTTTAATACTATGCCCTGATTAGCAAGCTGCTTTTCTAAATAGTACTTAACTTGGGACAGATTGTCATTTGCAACTGCTGCAATAGTTACTGGACCTGTAGACTTACTTAAAGTACCTTTGATAATATATTTGTTATCCTCTATATTCACACGAAGTCTATCATTCTCATTTTCAGCGATAGTTTTGGCTTCATTAATTATGGTATAGGGAAAATTCTTATTTGGACTAATGTCAATACTGCTACCTACATTTCCTGGTGCCACATCTAATTTGCTGCAGTTCTTATTCACATGAGTCAGCGTTACTGGCGCACCATAACAATATACAGAATCGCTAATTGTTTTATCTCTTATAATTGCTGGTACAGAAAATTTATTATCTACGATATAAATATTTCCTTTTATATTTTTGCCTGAATGTTTGGCAAGCTCACCAACAACATATTCAAGGTCATCAACTCCAAAATCTGGATCATGAATATCAAGGTAATAATCTTGATTCTTATACAATAAATCACTAGTAAAATTGTAATTTTTATCAAAATGCTCAAGAGCAGATACAATAGTAACAAACTTTAATGTACTGGCTGGAATAAAATACCTATCAGCATTCTTTTCGAAAATAACTTTCCCTTGATCTAAGTTTGTAATTTTTATACCAATATTCAAGTCTGGATCAGCTTGCTTTATTAGCTGATCCATTTTACCTGGAATATTATCTGTTGCCCCAACTATTTGAGGCAACAGAGTAATTATTATTAGAGTTATTATACCAATTTTCATAGTTTCCGTGTCTTTTGCTGTATTCGTGCATGAATAATATTACTGATTCCCATCACAGTAAATCCAACTACAGCCAACGATATCATTATTGGAATAATTGAAATGCTGGTAACAAAAGCCTCGGAGCTATATGATTTTAATCCATTAACCAAAACACCATCCCATGATTTGTCTAAACTTATACCAATAGCATTATGGAAAACCCAACCAAATGTCATGATTATCATATTCGCAACTGCTGCAGCCATTCCACTTCTTTCTTCAGAAACATACGTTGCAATCTTGGAAATGATGACAACTTGGTAGGCACAGAATATACCTGTAATTAAGCATATATAGTAAAGTGATTTTTCATTAGCACCACCACTTAAGATATATACAAAGCATATAATCATTCCCATACCAGAAACTATAGTTACTCCAAGATAAAGTCTGGTTTTATCAGCAATATATGGCAGAATAATACATCCCATAAACATACCAAATAATATAGATAAAGTTAAGGAATCAGCTATTGTCTTTTCAATACCATAAACTGCAATCATAAAGGCACTACCCCACGCATCAGCAAATCCTTCAAGCGGACCAACCATAAACCCAGCGAACAAACTAGCGAATAGTAGCTTATAATTACAAATAACTGCCTTAATATCAGTCCAAATATCACTATGAGAAACTCCCTGGGCAGATTTTGGCATTATTATATAAGTAATAAGCGCAAGAGCAATTCCTGAACATATTAGTATATTAATTGTTGCGTCAATACCTACTGATTTTATAACGCTAGCAAGTGGAGTCCCAACATATACTACAGTAATTAAACTAGCAGACACTGTAAAGCCAAGCATCCTAGCAAATTTGTCAGGATATATTATACGAAAAATCTGCAATGCCCCGACTATCGCCGCCGAAGAACCAATACCTGTAAGCGCCCGACCAATAACCACGCTTCCCCAAAAGTCAAAATAAACAAGAGGAATAAGGCCACTAGCAGTTAATGCTATGCATAAAGGAAGTATTTTTTTACCACCAAACCTAGCTAGTAGTATGCCAATTGGTATATGAACTGCAATATATCCAATATAGTATATACCAGCAAAAGATCCGAACTGGGCAGCACCAATCTGATATTTACTCATAATGTCAGGCATAATGATATTAGGTAACATTCTTAGTATGTACTGATAACAGTAAAACAATGTTAAACTTAACCACACCAACATTGAAACAAATTTATTTTTCTCTTCAACTTTCATATTTATTTTCCTTTAATAAAAATATATTCTAAGCGACATTATAAATATCACTCACAAAAAAACACAATAAAAATTAGTAATAGAAAATATGCAACGGCTACGCCGCCAGCAGAATTGCCAGAAGTAGAAAATTAGGTTTGAACTTAAACGCTATATTCATTTTATTATTTAGTTATTTTCTTTGATTTTTTAGAGAATAAACAACCCGTAATGATACACAATTAACAGGTTATTACAAAACAGTCAACAATCAAATTTCGTTTTATATTATTTTGGAGATCACCCTAGTCACTTTGTTTCCTCAAGATAATGACTTGTGTCGCCTGTATTATAAGGCTTAATCATACGCATGTATCTTAAAATTATAAGCCAAGTCCAATTCAGGATGGTACTACGTTGCTTGTGAAATTCTTAAGTCAAGATATTCAAGAGACTTATTTAGCCCTGCTAGGTTTCGCTTCAACCAACCAACTCTAAAGCTTGCTTGCCATACCGATGTAGCAACTCAGGCTGGCCCTTAGGCTGGCCTAAAACTAAGACATTGTTTTGACTAGTTCGGTAATCTTTTTTCTACTTTGCAAACTTTTAATCTCACTAAAAGCTTTAATCAGATTAACTATTTCTTTTTCGGTCACCGCATTAGAATCTTCAGCTTCATACTTAGCATCATCTTCTGCAAACACATTAGTAATTATTTCACTTTCATCACTATGTTCATAAAAATAAGTAATAGGTACTTTCAAAAATTTTGCTATGGTAAATAACTTTCCGCTTGATATTCTGTTTGTTGCTTTTTCGTATTTTTGCACTTGCTGAATACTAACCTCAACAGCCTTACCTATGTCCTGCTGACTCATGCCCAGCATTACTCTTCTCATTTTTAAACGTCTGCTAACTAACTTATCGATGTTATCAGCCTTTCCTTTAGATTCAGATTGCTCAAACATATAGATACAACAGTACTAAAAAACCTTAATATTAACTTTCACCCACAAGTTACTATTGACTGGCGATTTGTTCAAGTGTTTTATTTTTGCCTTTCCAAAAAAGGTATAAAAAGAAACATAAGACATGCAATATTAGCACAAAAAATACCTCTATTATCAAACTTATGGTTCCGCTATCAGAGAACACGGTAGGTAGAGTTAGCTTATATGGTATATAACCATCAATTGTATCTACTACATTTAGATTAAGGCTACTAATCACCCGACCAACCGGATCAATTATTGCAGATATACCATTATTACCTGCCCTAATAAGGGGTAATCCATTTTCTACTGCTCTCATTCTGCTTATCTGAAAATGCTGAAAGGGGCCAGAAGAGTTACCGTACCACGCATCATTAGTAATATTAACCATTAAATCAACGTCAGTGTTAGATATTCTTACCTCATTAAAGAAAATAGATTCATAGCAAACTAGTGGCCAGATGCGCAAATTTAACTCTTTTAAAAAAACTATATCTCTGTTACCAGGAGTGTAATCAATGACGCCGGGCGTAAGCTTCTTTACTGGTAGATAATTTTTTAATGGCATGTATTCACCAAATGGAACCAAATGAGATTTATGGTAATCAAATAGTAGCTCACCTGTTCCATCCAAAGCAATCAATGAAGAATATATCTCGTAGCCATCACCAGATAAACCATTATCGTTAACCCCCCCAGATAGCAATATTTGTTCTTCATCGGCAAAAATTGACATTAATTTGTTATAAATTGGCCTGTAATAATATGGCACTGTTAAAGCGGCTTCAGACCATATGATTATATCTGGTTCACCTTTTCTTCGTGACATTTCAATTTGCCTATCTAAATTAGTCCATAAAGCGTTTGCATCCCACTTGGCAATTTGTGGAATAGATGGCTGAACAACACGAACCTTTATATCGCTATACTCAGTTGGATTATCTACTAAACGTAAATATCCATACGAAATAAAAATCGCTAAAATCACTACAGATATAATTACTCTAGATACTAAAAATCCTTTGCTATAAAAACTCGACCCTATAAAAACCGCAGCAAAACTCAAGCCAAGTACTCCAAATATGCTAGCTGGTTGAATAAGGATATCTGAAATAGAAAAAGCATATCCAAGTAAAGCCCAAGGCAATCCAGTGAAAATCCATGAAATTAGCCATTCAACAAAGATCCAAATTATGCAAAATATTATGTGATATAAAAAAGACAATCTAAATCTCCAGGAAATGGCAGCTACAAGCGCAATAAAAATAGCCATAAATGCCGGTAACCCGAATAAAGCAAAAGGCACTGCCCACCAAAACTCTTCTATATATACCGTTACACCAAAAGAAATCCAATATAGACTTGCAAGAAAAAATCCAAAGCCAAACATATATCCAAAAAACAAAGCCTGACGTATTGTACTACTCTTAAATATCTGAGCACACAGTACAGACAACATCAAAAGACCAGGGAAGAAATATAGAGGGGCAAAGGCAAGACCGCAAATCAGCCCTGAAATAAATGACAGCTTTCTTTTTAAAATCATTACTAAACCGCTTGTACAAAATTATTTTCGATGATATACAAATTAAATTCACATGTATAGTCAACTAATTAGGTATTTTATGGCGATCGATTCAACAAAATTGCTTACTGGTAAAAAAGGTATTATTACAGGTGTTGCAAATAACCTTTCTATTTCTTGGGCTATAGCACAAATTGCTACGGCACATGGAGCAGATATTGCATTAACTTATCAAGGCGAAGTGCTTGAAAAAAGAGTATCCCCACTAGCAAAAGAAATTGGCGCCGATTTTATATATGAGTGCGATGTCACTAATGAACAATCAATGGACAGCTTATTCGAATTTACAAAAGAAAAGTGGGGGAAACTTGATTTTCTTATCCATGGAATAGCTTTTGCAGATAAAGAAGAACTCAAAGGAAGATATATTGACACGTCGTTGCCAAATTTTTTAAATTCGATGAATATTTCATGCTACTCCCTTACAGCCCTTGCCAAGCGAGCAGAACCATTAATGACGAACGGTGGATCTATAATTACCCTAACGTATTACGGTGCGGAGAAAGTAATTCCAAACTATAATGTAATGGGACTAGCCAAATCTGCCCTAGAAACTAGCGTTAAATATCTAGCTTATGATATGGGACAGAATAATATCAGAGTCAATGCCATCTCAGCAGGGCCAATAAGAACTCTAGCTGCAAGTGGTATTGGTGATTTTAAATCAATGCTCAGAATGCACGAATCAACGTCTCCTTTAAAACGTAATACTACACAACAAGATGTAGCTGGGGCAGCTTTATACTTAATAAGCAACTTGGCTAACGGAGTAACTGGCGAAATACATTACGTAGATTCAGGGTATAATATAATGGGTATGGGCGTCACTGAGAAAGTGTAAATCACTCCAACAATAAGTGACTATTGAAGCCCATAGGTTTTTAAGCAAGCCTAATTTATGAGACTGTAAAAACGGAATCGCTCTGTTCATAACTGAACAATAACTTTTCGCCATTAGATATGGTTCTTTAAAAATAAAAAAAGCTCAAGGTTACATACATGATCGAAAACCGTGAATTACTCACTAGTCAACTTATAGTACAAATTGGCCTCTTTTTTGTAGCTTTAATTGCAATTGCTGGAGGTACCCTGCAGATGTATCTGGGGCAGCCAGATACATCTGCGCGATTAGACAACGTACACCGATTTATGGCTGGAGTGTATTTTTCTACTGGATTGATCAATTTGTGGGCAGCGATTACCATCCAACAGCAAGGCTTTCTAGTCTATCTTCTAGCCTTCGGCATATTTTTCGCAGGGATAGGTCGACTTATTTCTATAAAAAAGGTTGGGCTACCAAAACCAACTGCTGTATGGATTGGATATCTTGTTCCTGAGTTAACCTTGCCATTTGTAATAGCAATAGCGCATTACATGAGTCATTATAGTTAACTTCTCACTACGATCTAAACAACATCTATTCAGCCAACTAGTTTAAATAAAATTTTATACTATTCAGAAATGGAAAGTACTCAACCCTACAATTTTGTTTATTATTAATACAGCGATCAAGATCATTTTGCGGCAAAACTTCGGATGGCAATTTATTCTCGAGATTATAATTAATTGGCTCGGCAAAACATTTATTTCGCTCGTCATCATTTAGATATGGAGCCATTGCATAATTCAGATTAAAGCAGTCAAACGACTCTTTCTTATTAGTAAAATTAAATTGTGGCTTTATACCGTGTTTAATTAAAAGCCCTACATCCTTGGAAAAATCAAAGAGGAAGTGCAACACCTAAAATAATCTGCTAAAAAAGCAGTGCACACCAGAGGTGTTACACAAATGAAAAGATACAAACAATTAGCTCTTGAGGAAAGAGAAAAAAT
>Ga0163144_10010755_pt1 | contig 19456 bp, 16 predicted proteins | sample OliLak19BULKMAT1_FD_123175 | JGI IMG/M metagenome (GOLD analysis project Ga0163144, IMG submission 123175) | Freshwater microbial mat bacterial communities from Lake Vanda, McMurdo Dry Valleys, Antarctica - Oligotrophic Lake LV.19.BULKMAT1 | ecosystem: Environmental > Aquatic > Freshwater >... | reverse complement strand
TGCCGTTGGAAGCCGTGAGAATATCGCCTGGGTGCATAGCTTTGGCGCTGATCATGTTTTCACAAGCAGCAATAATGAAATGGACTTCCAAAGATTGAGGTTGAATTTGCGCGATCGCGATCGCCGCACCCAAAGCGGCAGCACTGCCACCCATATCAATTTTCATCAGTTCGATACTACTGCCAGCCCCTGCTTTGATATTCAACCCACCCGAATCAAAGGTTAAACCCTTGCCGACGATCGCTAGTTTAGACTTTGGCTGATTGCCAGAGCGGTAGGTAAGATGAATAAATTTTGGCGGCAAATCGGAGGCTTGGGAAACACCTAAAAATGCACCCATACCTAGCTTTTCACACTCTTCTTTTTCCAAAATCTGTACCTGCATACAGTGGCTATACTCAGAAGCGATCGCTTGGGCGGTGTCTGCTAGAGTTTGAGGTGTAACTAAATTGGCTGGGGCAGAAACCAATTCACGAGCCAAGACTACGCCTCTACAAATCTTTTGGGCGCTAGTAATTCCAGGCTCAGCTAATTCGGGTGCGGAGTTAAGCAAAGTAACCAGATTGAGGCTCGGTTCATTTCCAGGCTGATCAGACTTAGATTGGTCGGGCTTAGACTTGAAGCGCTGATCTTTGTGACTAGATAATAAAATTCCTTCGGCGATCGCTTGGCTAGTTACAGCTTGATCTTGATTAAAGAGCGGAAAATCAATTGCTAAAGTGTGGCAGTTATTTTGATTTGCCCACTTGGTTGCCTGGGCTGAGGCTTTGCGCCAAATGTCCAGGTTTGGCTTTTCCGCTTTGCCTAAACCAATTAACAAAACTTTACGAATCTGACTTTTGCCGCCAACTCGTGCTTGGACAGAACTATTCGCTTCACCCTTAAACTTTGCCTCGGTGATCAATTCCTGCAAGGTTTCAGCCAAAATCTGCTGATCGAGTTCTTTCAGAGCTTCAGGTAAAGTAAATTCTGTTTGCTCAAAAATAGCGATCGCTAGTCCATCTCCTGTCCAGGTTTTAGCTTGATCTGCCGATGCTTTAATGGTTATGCTGCTCATTCTGTTATACGTGTAATTTTTATCTATTCTAACTATGGAAAATCAGCCCAGCCCGAAAGTCGATCCAGAATTGGTACAAGCAGCCCTAGATCGATTAGTGGAAGCAGTACACAGTGCCGCCCAATCAAAGATTCAAAATGGGCTTTTTCACTTACCTGCTAGCGATCATGATGCGCTGTGGGTTGCTTGCGGCGTATTGCAAAAGTCTGGCGCATTCCCTCAGTATAAATTTACTTTTTATCACCAGGGCATGGGTGAAGGCACAAATACTTGTGCTATTTCTTTTATCTCTTAATCTAGGAATCCCATCAAGGTAGGAGTATCATCAATTTGATTAGAGGCTACAGGGCGTTGATTTCCCATTGCCATATAGTAATCCTTCACGTCAAGTTCCGAAGCCACAACGGGGCGCTCTCCAGCCATATAAAAAGTGCTGACAATTACTTGATGTGCCGCCATGATCGGATGATCGGCTCCAGCTTCATGAAAGCTCTCTACTCTTTGGGCAGGCAGCCCAGGTTGGTGCAGTTGAATTGCCGTCTCATTGCCAGCAGCTGCATCATCTTTGCTTAGCATTTCCGCCAGGGGCTTAGCAGATTTGACAGTTTTGGGATTGGAGATTTCAGTGGTCATATTTTTAAAAGCCAATTAATAATAAATTTTACAAAGGAATTTTGAGCAGTATGATTTGGCAACCTCTTCCCCAGCCCGTTTAAAAGCAAGGGAAACGCAGTTACAAAGGATTGTGATTGGTAGTTAGCCAGCTTTGGCATAGAAAATGCCTTGGATTTTTACTTCCTTTGCTTCGACCGCACCCAAGTCAGTGCCAGATAGCTGTTCGCATTCAAAGGTGCCAGCAATTTCGCCAGTTTCGCTGTTGAGCTTAGCAACCTGCAAACTCATTTTGCCCTTAGAGGTACTGTCATTCTTAATGGATTTGCTAAATTCGTCACGCTTTCCAGGTAATGCCTCAGCCGCATCGTAGCCGATCGCTAAACCACGACCTTTAGGATCAATGAAATTTGCGCCACGGTAGGTAGGTACATAGGTTTCGCCTTCAAAGTCAGTGGAGGTAGTGATCCCATTTAAGCCAGGCTCGGTAGTAGCGGTGTAGTTCTTAATCGTGAATAGAATAGCTACTCTTTCGCCCCCAGGCATTTGCACGGTAATCGGTTGATAGTCTAAACCTTCTTTCTCTTCAAATAAGAGGCTGCCATCGGGTTGGGCGGTGACCGTGGCTTTTACATAGTCAAGACTAGAAGTTGCACGGGTCAGCAGTTTGCTGGCAATAAACTCGGCTGATTTTTTACGGCGATTGGTACTTTCTTCTTTGATATAGAAGTTAGTAGGCTGGAGGCAGAGATTGGTGATTTTTATACTTTCACCAGATTTGATCGGGATCATACCGCGTCCGCGTGAAGCGCCTAAAATATCAGGGCAGGTATTTGCTAACCCCGTGTTGCGAATTTGGTCGTAGGTGAGCGGTAAATTGGTACCAGCGATCGCAGGTTGCATCCCGAGGAAATTAAAGCCAAGAAAAACACTGGCACAAAAAGCTAAGATAATTTTAATTAAAGATGAATGGCGCATAGATGACCTTAAATAACTTTTGATAACTTAGATATATTTGATTAAAACCGCTAACTTAAAGCAACTTTAGCTAACTTTTCTAAATATCATTTTACTGCGCAGGGGAGCATTGTTTTGCTAGAGATTGATCAGGATGAATTTGTCCAGTTAGATGGCTGGATGGAGCAAGCTTCTACTTTGGCAACGAAAAATGCCCAAGATCCGACCAAGTTGTTACATATTTTGCGATCGCTGGAAAAAACCCACAGACAAATTTGCGAAGATTTATTCATGCCCGCCTTACCTACCGCACGGCATAATCTTTTCAATCTGTTATTAGAAATTGAGGCAAATGGCGGCTGGCCCCATATCTATCGCATTAGTCTACAAAATCTCTGCCAAAACCTAGAGCAGGATCTGATTGAATCTCCACCAATTGCCGAAACGCCAGATCTAGAAACCGCAGATTCTCAGATTTTTGAATAACTTATTACTTATTTTTTATGGAAAATCTTGCTCAAAATTATCAAAATCGGATCGCCCAAGTGCATCGCCAAACTGGGGAAACCAGTGTATTAGTCAATCTCAACCTCGATGGCAAGGGTAAGGGCGAAGTAGATACGGGCATTCCCTTTTTGGATCATATGTTGCAGCAAATTTGCGCTCACGGCTTGATCGATTTAGATATTAAAGCTAAGGGCGACTTGTATATCGATGACCATCATACTAATGAAGATGTGGGCATAACCTTGGGGCAAGCTTTGTTTCAGTCTTTGGGCGATCGCAAAGGCATAATTAGATTTGGACACTTTGTTGCCCCCTTAGATGAGGCCCTGGTGCAGGTAGTGTTGGATTTTTCGGGTCGTCCTTACCTGGTATATGGCTTAGAAATTCCTACCCAAAGAGTCGGCAATTATGACACCCAACTAGTGCGCGAGTTTTTTCAGGCGGTAGTGAACCACGCTCAGATCACTTTACACATCAGGCAATTAGCTGGGATCAATTCGCACCACATTATTGAAGCAACTTTTAAAGCTTTTGCACGGGCATTACGCATGGCAACTGAGCTTGATCCTAGACGTGGCGGCAATATTCCTAGCTCTAAAGGTGTACTTTAGGGTAATTTTGTCGAAGTTTTATTTGGAGCGGGGCAAGCAATTTTCTCAGTCGCAGCAGTTTCTATAATCGGTGCAGGATCTGGCGGCAGCAGTGCGACAATATGGGGGACAGGACGGGGAGTATAAGCCATTACCGATTTGTTTCTGTATGCCAAAGCCGTACTAGCACCAGAATCTAGCATTACCACATCATGCAGCCCCGCCTTAGTCAAAATTTCACCCAGACTGACCGAATCAATCATTTCCATAGTTACGCCAATTACAGGGCGACCTGTACGATCTATACCCCAGAAAGCCCGATCGCGATTAGCATCAAAACCATAGAGTTTGCCAAAATTAGCGGCAGTTTGGGGCTTACCGTTACGCACTAACCAACCTGCCCCTACGAAGGCATCGGTAACGTTGGGCAATTCGGCTTGAATCTGCGCCATAGTCGAGTGCCTAGCAGGATCATAGGGCACGAATTTTAGATCCTTTTTGCTGATTAAAACCAAGGGACGACCCTTAAGTAAAGGATTCTCACCACTTTTGCCAGGATCAAAAATCCCCGCCTTACTGGAAACTTGGCTGAGCACTGGCCCAATCATTTGGTTGCTATCTAAACTTTTGAGCGAGAAAAATGCGCCATCTACCGCCGCGATCGCCTCGGTTTTTTGCTTGATCTCTTCCACGGCAGCACGGCGATCAGCATGAACCGTAATTGGTTTGCCACCATAAACTAGGGTTAGCGGCATTTTATCAATCGTTACTTTGCGTAATTGCACAGGCTGAGTAAAATCTACAGGGTTGCGACTGATAGCAGGGCTAAAAAACGAAGGAGAAGAAGAATTACCCGCCGATGAAATTGCGATCGCATCCTGGAATCGGGAAGCACCGTAACGCATAATCGAAAGTAAATCCTCAGAGTCATTAGCAGGACGCTCTTGGTTAGGATCAAGACTCATACTGAGGGCAGCTTCGTAACCTGCGGCTGCTACTTTCTCAGTGATATAGGAAGCGTAGGAACCTTCAGGATAGGTAAAATAGCGTATTTTAATGCCCAAATTCGCTTCTAATTGCGCTTTGGAATCCTTTAGCTCCTTATCTACTTCTGATTCACTAATTTTGGTGAGATTGAAGTGATTCACTGTATGCGAAGCGATTGTAATCAATCCACTTTGCTGCATTTGCCGCAGTTGCTCCCAGGTGGCTTTAGGTTTGCCGCTCTTACTGCCCACATAGGCGGTATGTACTGACCAGACTGCGGGATAACGATACTGCTGCAGTAAAGGGAAAGCATACTTGTACTGTCCTAAATAATTGTCGTCAAAGGTTAACAGAATTGGTTTGTCTGGTAGGGTTGCTCCAGTCTTCAAATGGTTGACTAACTGCTCTAGGGTAATTGGTGTAAGTCCTTGATCTTTAATCTCTTGAAACTGTTGCGCCAACTCTTGGGGTGTGACATCCCAATCTACTTCTTTCTTCTCTGAGATGTCGTGATACATCAAAATCGGCACTTTTGCTTGGCGAGCGCGATCGCTAATCTTCGGGAAAGTAGCTGGTGTAAGTTGAATCAAAAAATCGGGCTTGATTTGACTAGCTAAACTTGCAACCATCGGCAATGGATCATGAGCGATCGCGTTGACAGCCTTGACTTGATTTAGGGAATCGGTCACACTATCTAAGGCATTAAACTGACAAAGGGAACCTGTAGGAAGAGATTCTATTGTGCTTACCGTATTTACTTTGCGATTCATGTCCAAATAGGCGAAACCTAAACCCGTACCCATGCCTACAGCGATCGCTACCACACCCACGCCAATCAGCACAAAAGACTTTTTCATCACTCAGCTAAACCAGGCAAATCTACATTACTTCGCAGTAATCTTAGCATTAGCAGCATTAGCGATCGCTACTTTTGGTAAATCGGCGAGAGATATGTTGCAAATTGAATTTTCGTTCTAGTAGAAAAGGCGATTACTCTCCATTATTACCATACAAACCAAATATCGCCATATAAATCAAAGCAAAACGGGTGGATTTATTACCCTAGAACTCCCAGAAATATTAGTCAAAAGCGTAAAAGAGATTGCTAAACTCAATCATCTTCAAGTTGAAGAAATGCTGATCCAGTGGATAAACTATGCCACAAACGGCATTCCTGTATCTCTTTTTAATGAAGAAATTTTGAATTTATGCAATCTCCAAATGGCTCCGTAACAGTAAGAGGTATTTAGTGACTTACAATATCGAAATCAATAAGGACAACTTAACGCGCAAGAAACCATTAAACGCAGACTAATTTCTTCCCTTAATCAAATTTAATCAGCCGTTCATACATTTCTGTTGAACTAGATGCTTACTTTTTTAATCTTCAAGCTTCTCAGGTAAGCCTTGGGATTCTCTGGGTCAAACTTAATCCCATCAAAGAAGGTCTCTACACCTCTAGAAGTACTCTTGGGAATATCAGCCGCAGGAATACCCAACTCCTTAGCTGCTTCCCGCCAAAGACCCTCACGATTCACCTTACTAATCATTCCTTTAGCCTTGTCTAGGGTATCGGGTGGTAAGAATCCCCAACGTACGCTTTCGGTCAGGAACCAAAGGTCGTGGCTTCTATAGGGATAGGAAACACTACCCCTTTGATCCTTCCAATAGTAAGGAGCCATGGTTTTATCATCAAGCTTCTTCCCATCACCTTTGTCATATTTACCCAAAAGTGGACCTTCTAAAACATTGATAGGAACGTTGAAATACTCACGCCCTGCACAAATTTCGGCCAATTCTTTGCGATTACCAAAGTTATCGCACCACTGCTGTGCTTCCATAATTGCCTTAAGGATTGCCTTTGTGGCTTTAGGATTTTTATCAACCCAATCAGCACGCATACCTAAATATTCTTCAGGGTGATTCTTCCAAATTTCGGCGGTCAAAGCTGCTAGAAAACCAATTTTATCTATCACAATTCTGTAGGGCCAAGGGTCTCCAGTACTGAAGGCATCCATCGTGCCAGTTTTCATGTTTGCCACAGTTTGGGCAGAAGGAACAGTTAGGAGTTCCACGTCAGTATCGGGATTTATCCCTCCTGCTGCCAGCCAATAGCGAATCCAAAAATCTTGATTAGCTTGGGGGAAGGTATAGGCAGCCTTGAATCTTGAGCCGCCAGCCTTTAGTTTGTCAAAATAGGCTTTAGCATCGCTAACCTTCAAACTAATCTTCTGCCCCTTGTGCTTATCGGAGACCGAAATGCCGTTCCCTTGAGTATTTAACTGAAGTAGAACGTACATGGGAATCGGTTTATTTCCCTTGGTGATCTTGCCCATGGAGATGTAGTAGGGCATAGGCATTTGCCATTGTCCGCCATCTATACCACCGCCACTGGAGCCAATCTCCACATTATCTCTAGCAGCACCCCAACTAGCTTGCTTGGAGAGTTCGATATCAGTCATGCCATGCTTGGCAAAGAATCCTTTCTCTTTGGCAATGATCAAAGGCGCAGCTTCAACAATAGGAATATAACCTAACTTCACTTTAGTCGTCTCTAATCCTTTAGATTGAGCCGAACCTGGATTGCTCAAGCCTGCATTTAAGATTATCGAACCTGCTGCTACCGAACCTGCGATCGTAATGAACTTGCGACGTGAGAATTGGTTATGAAAATTTGTCATAATGCTCCTAATAAATTTTGATAAGTTGGAATGAATAGACTTGGAATTGCGAGAACTATTTGTATTTGGTTTTTTTGATCCCAATTTCCTCACTAATGAAGGTCAAATCTAGAATCTCTGCGTTAGCCTTAATGTGATCGAATTTAATTTACCCTTTGCTTCGATTTAGGTAGTAATCATTCCTCAAGGTTGAGAGAGATCTCGACCTGATTCCTTTTTTCTTCTTTAAAGAGAAAACCGCGTACAGCCTCTGGCATTAGGTGCTAAAACCCTTGTGGTTGCGGTTGTCAACGTAAGTGTATTAGGATTTGTACCCAGACTGTTTCCAAGGGCAATTACATCAAAGATTGTGCCTGCTGCAACCGTTGCATTCAACACCTGGACGACCACTGGTGGAAGGGATGCATCATTCACTAAAGGTGAATTCGACCCTACACCCACTGGATTAAAGTTATAAACTCCCGCATCAAGTTCTGGGTAGGTAATAACCGTCTTCGGCGTAAGCACAGTTATCCGCATTGCATCGGGCAAATTTTCTTGTAATACGCCACTGACAACTTTAGTGGCACGAAAATCAATCACAGCATTTGTTTCCGAAAAACGATACCAACGACCTCGAAATTTACCTGGATTAGGAATGGAGAGGTCTTCTGGAATTACAAAAGGAGAATTGTTGAAGAGGGTTTGACCAGTTGGACCTGGAATAGGACCAGTAATCCCAATCGTATATGCTGCATTAGGTGGTGCAATAAAGATACGACTACCAAGTTCTGTTGTCGTTCCAGCTTGTTTGATGCTTACGTCAAGCTCTCCAGCATTAACAGAAATATACTCGCTTACCTGACGAAATGGGACATTGGCAACAACACGTCGATTATTGACGTAAAGATCAACAGATGTTGGACTATTTGGACTAGCAGCATTAATAATTCTAATGTTTACAGGGCAAGACTTACGCTGATTCCCAAATCCTCTGCCAGTTCGATCTTCTGCCTGGGCAGAGAGTGAAGAAAGAGAAGAACCGCAAAATGCGAGCATCGCTAATAGCGTGCCAGAAAATATCCGATTAACTTGCATTGTTTTGTTTAATTAATTTTAATTTAAGATTAATGAAGTATGCACTCCTAAAGACTTTGCCGCTATTGAGCAAAATCCTTGGATATCTATCTGTCAATATAAATAGGATTGAAGATTCCGAAAGTTAACCTAAACCTCTATGTCAACTTCAAAATTGATAATAGATTATAATTACTATTGAGTCCAATCAATTGTTCTTAGCTTTAGCATAGATTAAAGTCTATGTATTAGGCTCAATATCAAAATCGATTTTGAGGATTCATAAACAAAACTTTAACATTCTAAAAAATCGATTTTTTAGAATATTAGTAAACAGAGCTTAAGGATTTGGGCTTAGTTATTGGCAATTAAACCAGGCAAATCAACTTAATTCCCTAGTAATCTCAGTATTAGCGATCGCTTTCATTCAAACCCTAGCGCCTTCAATTCAACCTGTGGCTAGACCACAAAGAGAATTACAAATTTAAGTTAAGCTCTCGATCAACCAATAACTATTTAACTCAGACTTAAGTGCTTCTAAGGCAATATTTAGTTCTACATCTAGGTCTTTTTCTTGAATATCAATTAGAGTTTTGTAGATTAATTCAAAGTTGAGGCGATCGCGCTTATCCATAATCGTAAATTTGCCATTCTTAGCATGGGAGAGTTTGGCAATTTCATCTTTTCCCACCTTACCTGTAATTACTGGCTCACGGGCATCACGCAACAGATGGAACTGATAATTTGGATAATTAATTATCAGCTCGTTGAAGTTTTTAATATAGCTAGTAAAGGAACTTCCCGAAAGATTGAGAAAGGAAATTACCTGGTTTTTATTAGTAATCAGTAAGAGTTCTGGGAGTTTTTGTCTGCCAAGCCGAAGGTGATCGATATCTGCACCAAAAGCCTCCAAAATCGTAGCCAGTTTGCCAATATCATCTGCATCGCTGATAATCGTTGGACGATCATAACTTTCTGTAAGTTCTGCTTTTTGGGTTTGGAAGTAGTCGTTCAGCTCAGATACTTCAGCTTGGCTATTCAATGCAACCGCTGCCGAATCAGGCAGTAACTCCGTAGAGCTTTTAGGAACAATTTCTGGTTTTTTAGCTGATATATCCTGTAGAGATGCTTCTAGAGCAGAATGGAAAGGAGACACAAGTTGAGCAATACGATGGAGTACCAGTTCTAGCTGTTCTAGTTTGGATTCTAAAGAAACACTTGGGCTTTGCGGCAGGGGAATATTATTTTGCCTGGATCGGAAGAAAGCCGAAGCACGGTTGAGAATAGCTCTAATAGAACTTTGACTAAGAATATCGTCTAATTCTGAAGATGAGAAAAGCGAATTTAAGTTGATATTGCCAGCTTTGATTTGCAGAATCTGTCTGAGCTTATCAGCCTTAGGACGGTTGAGTCTGACTTGGTATTGAGAGATCCGATCCACAATAGAGCCATCAAAATTAGTTTGGAATTGCTGCCATCGCTCTGGGAAGAGATTGAGAATAATTAGACTATTGGGAACATGAGTAAGAAGTTCTTTTACGGCTTCACCAAAACTCTGTAAAATCAAGGCATTGTGAGGTTGACCGAGTCCTTCCAATTGATCAAAAACAATAATTAAGGGCTGATCAAGAATTGAGAGTTTGGCAAATACGGCGATCGCTTCTAAAGCAAATTCCTCTCGACTCATATCCTCCTGCCAGTTGGTCAAGCCAATACTACTAGAGGCTTCAGGTTCAAGTTGTTGGGCAGCTAACCAGCGATAGGTAAGCCCTTTTTTGATCGGGTCGGTATAACTACAGTAGCGGATAATCCCTTGCAGGATAGTAGTAGAATAGCCCGCATTACTATAGTTGGAGTTCCACCACTCAATCATATTGCGTTCAATAAATTGCCAGCTTTCTAGATTCTTTGCGGCTCCTTCTTTGCCCAAACGTTGATAAAGGTTGAGACTATCATTTTTAAGGCTGATCAGAATATCTTTGCCTTTTTGAGTGGTTTGGAATTTAGCAGACTTAGTAAAGATATTGATAAAGCTACTGGCAATCAGAAGTTCTAATTGAGTGTGGGTTTTCCCAGGTACTTTTTCCGCAAAAGATTCAAGAATCCGCGAGTAGGTATGATGCAGAACAGCGCTGGCATTGTTGGGCTGACGAATAAATAACAGACGATTGGTTGCTAGGAGTTTTTGGGCAATTCGCATAATCAGGTGGGTCTTGCCTGATCCAGCTTCGCCGATAATTACCGCACCTCGGCTTTGATGGTTGGGGTCTGATTTGATTTGCGTAAGTACGGATGCTAGCAGTTCATATTCAGCTTCATAGACATTGCGAAAATCGGGATGATTTTGAAAGGGAGAATCAACCCGGCTGCTATCAAAGGGATTTTGCATAATGAGTCTCAGGTATAGCTGATAAGTAAATTCTGCATCATAGCGAGCGGTATGTGCTTGTACTGGATTAAACCGCCGATTGTTAATTTTAAGGTTGAAATATTTACTGAGATAGTCTAAAGAATAGCTGAGAAGTTTGGGAAATTTTTGCTGAGCAAGTTCAAAAGTACAACCAAACTTTAGCGGAGGAAGAGGAATTTTAGCTTTGGCGTAGCTTCTTTCAATCACCTGGCGATCGTGCTCGGCATTGTGACAGAAGATCGTTTTAGCTTGAGAAATTTTAGTAAAATCAGTCAGAATTTCGGCTAGAGGCTTGAGGTTAAGGCGGATGTTGCTGTTTGTGCTATGCCCAAGGGTAAAGGCTTCATAGATTAAACTTCCATTATGGTCAAGGATCGCAATCTCTCTAATTTCGTCTTTACCTTCGGTATCCAGGACTATAAACATTTAAAGCCTAATCCAAAAACTCTAGACCCGAAGCATAGGGGGTTAAATCTTTCTCAGCCAGCCATGCTTGATTAAACATTCGACTTTGATAGCGACTGCCACCATCACAAAGAATGGTCACAATTCGATGTCCTTTACCTAGCTTTCTTGCCAGCATTACCGCTCCTACCACATTCAAAGCCGCTGAACTGCCTAAAAATAGACCATCATGCTTGAGTAAATAATGTGCCATTTCAATCGTGAGGCGATCGCTACCAAAAAAAGCCCCATCTAATCTGGCTCGACTAAAATTGGCAGTTTTACGATTGATCCCAATTCCTTCGGTAATTGAACTACCCTCAGCTTTAAATTCACCCGTCGTAATGAAATTGAAAAGTCCAGACCCAGGCGGATCAATTAAATAAGCTTGAATTTGGGGATCTTGTTCCTTTAGATAGGCAGTCATGCCGCCAATTGTGCCACCAGTGCCTGAAGACATTACCACTCCATCAATTTTGCCCCCCGTTTGCTGCCAGATTTCTGGCGCAGTAGTCTGGTAGTGTGAGTCAGCATTTGCTGTATTTTCAAATTGGTCTGCCCAAAACGCATTTTCTATTTCAAGCGATCGCGCCCTTGCCCGATGATAAAAATGGTTAGGGTTAGAGAAAGCCACAGGCGGCACCAATTCTACCTCTGCCCCCAGCGCCTGTAATAAATCGATTTTTTCTTGAGATTGGTTACTCGGCATCACGATTACACAGCGATAACCTTGGGCATTTGCCACTAGCGCTAGCCCAATCCCAGTATTACCCGCCGTACCTTCCACAATTGTTCCCCTAGGCAAAAGCTGCCCCAACTTGGCTGCCCGCTCTACCATATATAGGGCTGCCCGATCTTTGACACTACCGCCTGGATTGAGGAACTCTGCTTTGCCCAAAATTTGACAGCCCGTAGCCGCCGAGAGCGATTCGATCTCAATTAAAGGGGTATTGCCGATCGCGCCAATAAAACCTTTAACTATTGCCCTATTGGAACCAAATGAAGATTCAGGTGAAATATTGACATCCATAACTTAAATCGAACTAGAGAGTTAGGATGATTTTAACCCTAATCGTTCCATTCTCCTCTGGGCGGCACAATTGGATTCATGGTTAGCGGGCGAGATGTATCAGCTTCCTTAAGCGATCGCCGTTGCAACCATTGACGAATTGCCATATTTACTGCCTGGCTAGGATCGTTAGTTACTTCGCATAACTCTGCTATTAAACCTGGATCTAAAGCGATCGCCGAAACCGCAGATTTGGCATCCAAGCCTTGTTCAGTTAGCTGATCAAGCATAGGCTCTGAATTTCTCTCTAAATTTTTTTCTAACGTTTGATCAGACATGGTCACTTCCAATTTAAAGTTCAATACAAACCGCCAAATAGCCACTGAGAATCACTTGAAATTATCATAAACTCTAGCCCATGCAGATGATTAAGCTCGTAAAATTAAAATCTTTAAGCCAGTAATTAAAGTATTTATGCTAAAGGCTTAATTAGATCTACGCCATCTCGTCCATCAACCTCCTGCAAAAACACTCTCACCTGTTCTCCTTTAGAAGTTGGCAAAAGTTTTCCTACAAAATCTGGGTGGATTGGCAATTCCCGATGTCCACGATCAACCAAAACCGCTAATCGCACCGCACTAGGACGACCATAGCCATTGAGCGCATTTAGGGCAGCGCCAACAGTGCGACCACTAAACAAAACATCATCGATTAAAACCACCAATTTGCTAGTTAAATCCACAGGAATATTGGTTTGTCCAGGTATCCTTAAGCCAATCCGATCTAAATCATCACGAAATAGGGTGACATCGATCGCTCCCAAGGGAACAGTAACGTTTTCCAAAACTTCAATTTGTCGCGCAATTAACAAACTCAGGGGTACACCTCTAGTACGAATGCCTAAAAGGACTAAATTTGCCAGGTTTCCAGCATTTTCGACAATCTGTGAAGCTAGCCTATTTACTGTTCGCCTTAGCTCTTCGGGCGAGAGAATTTCTACCCTTGGAATTTCTGTGGAAGATTGATTGAGGGTTTGGACTGTAAGAATATTCACATCAAATAACTCTCATTAAATAAATTTAAGGGAGAATTTCTACTGTAATGCCACGGTAATGCAAGAACTAAGTTGAACTGGGGATGTTTAACTGATGGCATTTTTGACTGATGTCGTTTTAGTTTTAAAATGGAAGTTTTAAAAGAGGCTTTAACTTAAGAAACTTTAGGGAATCTCTAAAAACTCAAAACCATTGAGAATCACAAATCTAGAATGAGGGCTACAACTCTTTCTGATTGCGAAATGGTCTATTGTTTTAAAGATACCCTTTCGCTTTAATCTAAAGAAGTCTAGAGAAGAGTCTAAAGAAGCTTATCTACAAACTAGATGTGACTAAATTTTAGGGATCTTGCTTTAAAGATGTTGCTCGATCGCTTTAGCTAAAGTTGCCTTGGGTACTGCTCCAACCACTACCTCCACCTTATTGCCGCCCTTAAAAATCATGAGGGTAGGAATACTGCGAATCCCATATTGGCTTGCTACCCCAGGATTCTCATCGGTATTAAGCTTTACTACTTTGATCTTGCCAGCGTATTGCTCTGCAATTTCATCTACCACAGGAGCTACCATGCGGCAGGGGCCACACCAAGGTGCCCAAAAATCCACTAACACAGGAACGTCGCTTTGGACTACGTCCTGCTCAAAGCTAGAGTCGGTAACTGCGACCGCTGATGTCATTAAATTAACTCCTTTATCAAACAAATTTTAAGTTCTATCACTATAGCAGTAAGCAGAAAGCGCACAAACAGTCTTTACTTTTCTTCAAAACCCTTATGCTTTTTGACCGATTACGCATGGTTAAACTAGAAACTTAGATCTATCCTTTGAAGGATATTGAGTTATAAAATCTTGAACTGATGTTAAGTTAATTAATCCTTCTTTGTTTCTGCCATAGTATAAGGACTAACGCTAGGAGTGTCTGGGAAAGCCAGGCTGAGAGCATATCCTTAGAACCTGAATCTGGCTCACACCAGCGTAGGAAAGACGTTTACCAAGCTTTATTAGGAAATCAACTAAATGACCATTGCTTTAGACAAGCCACAAGTAGATGTCAAGTTTTCACAGCCCAAGCGCGGCGAATTCCGTGGTACGCAGATGCACTGTGCCCGTCAGGGATTAATTACAGAAGAGATGCAGTATGTAGCCTGGCGCGAAAATATGCCCGTAGAATTGGTGCGATCGGAAGTAGCACGAGGAAGAGCGATTATTCCTGCCAACAAAAATCACCGTAACCTAGAGCCAATGATCATTGGCATTGCTTCGCGTTGCAAAGTGAATGCGAACATCGGCGCATCTCCAAATGCTTCAGATATGGCAGAAGAAGTGGCAAAGCTCCACCTGGCAGTCAAGTATGGCGCTGACACAGTGATGGACTTATCGACTGGCGGCGATCTAGATCAAATTCGTACTACGATTATTAATGCTTCGCCCGTACCAATCGGCACCGTGCCAATTTATCAAGCTCTAGAATCGGTACATGGCAAAGTTGAAAATCTGACCGCCGATGATTTCTTACAGATTATCAATAAGCACGCCGAGCAAGGTGTAGATTATCAAACCATTCATGCTGGAATTTTGATTGAGCATTTGCCCTTAGTCCGCAACCGAATTACTGGGATTGTCTCGCGGGGCGGTGGAATTTTAGCGCGCTGGATGCTGCACCACCATAAGCAAAATCCGCTTTATACCCATTTTGCAGACATTATCCAAATCTTCAAAAAGCATGATGTTTCCTTTAGTTTGGGCGATTCTTTACGTCCTGGCTGTACCCATGATGCTTCCGATCCAGCCCAGTTGGCTGAGCTAAAAACCTTGGGACAGTTGACTCGCCGTGCTTGGGAAGATGACATTCAAGTAATGGTGGAAGGGCCTGGTCATGTCCCAATGGATCAGATCGAATTCAATGTCCGTAAGCAAATGGAAGAGTGTTCGGAAGCGCCATTCTATGTGCTTGGTCCTTTAGTTACCGATATTGCGCCTGGCTACGATCACATTACTAGTGCGATTGGCGCGGCGATGGCTGGTTGGTATGGTACGGCAATGCTTTGCTACGTTACACCAAAAGAACATTTGGGACTGCCCAATGCCGAAGATGTGCGAAATGGCTTGATCGCTTATAAAATTGCTGCCCATGCGGCGGATATTGCCCGTCATCGACCTGGTGCGCGCGATCGCGATGATCAACTCTCAGAGGCTCGCTATAACTTCGATTGGAATCGTCAATTTGCGCTTTCTCTCGATCCAGAAAGAGCGAAAGAGTATCACGATGAAACCTTGCCTGCGGACATTTACAAGACGGCGGAATTCTGTTCTATGTGTGGTCCCAAGTTCTGCCCGATGCAAACTAAGGTCGATGCTGATGCCTTGACTGAGCTAGAAAAGTTCTTGGCTAAAGGTTAGGCTTTAGGCTAAGTAGGTAGCCTTGACTGAGCTGGAAAAGTCCTTGTCTAAAGGCTTGGCTCAGTCTTAACTGCTGCAACTTGAGTCTGTAGAAGTTTTACTGCTGCCACATATTGCTCGTCTTCAAAGGTGCCTAGTTGACCACGATTAAGACTATGGGTAGGGCGCACTTCCACGTCTGGTTTTATGCCTACTTTGTGAATATCCGTATGATTGGGGGTTTCATATCTAGCGATCGTTACCGCTAAGCCTGAGCCATCCTCTAACTCATAGAGTGATTGAACTAAACCCTTGCCGTAAGTGCGCGTACCCAGCAAACTTGCGCGTTGATTGTCATGTAATGCTCCCGCTAAAACCTCACTGGCACTGGCAGAGCCACCATCGGTCAGCACCACTACAGGCTTTTTGGTAAGGGCGGTATTGTTTGCCTCAAAGCTTTCTTGTAGCCCTTGGCGATCTAGGGTATAGACGATCGCTCCTTGGGGAATCCATTCCCTGGCAATTTCCACCCCTGCCTGTAATAGTCCGCCTGGATTGCCGCGCAAATCTAAAACATAACCAGTTGCCCCCTGACTTTCAAATTTTTGGATTGCCTTTGCCATCTCGCTTGAGGCATTGCCATTAAATTGACTGAGGCGAATGTATCCGACCAAATTCTGGTTTTCTTGATTGAGCTTAGCGGTAATTGGGTTAACACTGATCGTATTCCTTACCAGCTTTAGCTCTAAAGTCTCAAAGGGCATATTTAAGGCTTCGGCATCGGTGATTTTATCGGTATTTTCTTTAATCTGGGGCTTTTCCCAAGGCGGAATCTCGGTGTTAACTAAAGGGCGCAAAATAGAAAGTATGACTTCGGTATTGATCTCACCGCGCAGTTTGTCTGCACATTCATCTAGGGTTAGTCCTGCTGTGGGCGTTCCGTCAATTGCCACGATTCGATCAAGCGATCGCACTCCAGCTTTTTCTGCAGGGGAACCTTCAATTGGCGTAATTACGACTAAGGACTTAAATTGTGGATCGACGGTAATTTGTAACCCTACACCCGTAAGACTGCCAGCCGTACTGGTGGTCATGCTTTCATATTGGTCTGGGCGCAATAGCCTTGTGAATGGCTCATCTAGGGTTGCCAGCATTTTTTCAACTAAGGTGTAGGTGGCTTCCCTACTCTCTGAACGCTCTGCCGAAAATTTCTTGCGCACTTTATACCAGTTTTGGTGATTGAAGCTAGGGTCGTAGTAGGAACGGTTTACTATTTGCCACACCTGGGATACCAGCTTTTGCTCTTGTGTCCAGTCCGCGATCGCGCCATAGGCATTACTAGCGGCAACATTTACAGGAATACCTAGCGCCAATAGACTCAAACACAAAATCAGCAGACATTTGCAAAAAATGATCACAGGATTAGCACAGGAATTTTCTCCTTTCATTCTGCCACTTGTGTTTGGATATTGCGTTGAGAGAATCTGTCTTGATTCCTCGCGACAGTTCAAATTCTTGTCAAATTCCTAGTTAAAGTAGCTGATCGGTATGGGAATGCTGCTTGAGGTTATCTTCTTCGCTGACAAAGCGATCGCTATTTAGGACGCGCTTCTTTCATACCAGCAAGGTTTACAATTACTGCTAGTTATTAAAACTTAAGCATCATAGAAAACCGATAAAGATTTTAGATAAAAATGATAAAAAAATTTCCCTTACTTAAGCAATTTCTAATCGGCTTAGCGATCGCTTTTATAGCAACCATTTGGGGAATGAATAACTTTTCGCAAACTGCGGTAGTTGCCCAAACACCTACCCCAGCCAGCCCAAAACTCACGCTCAAGCAAGCAGGGCTAAGCCTAGAAGAAATGGGCAAAGGCGTATATGGCTTAATTTCCAGTGTGGATTTTCCGCCTGCTAGCCCAGATTTGGCGATTTGTAATGGGGCGATCGTAATTGGTAGCGAAGCCGTATTAGTGATTGATCCTTTCCAATCTCCAGCCCTAGCTGATTTGATGCTGGATACAGTCAAAACCCTGACCGATAAGCCAGTTAAGTATGCTTTGAATACCCACTTTCACCAAGATCATACTGGCGGTAATGCCGCGATCGCTGCGAAAAATATTCCGATAATCGGACGTGGCTTGATTCGGGAATTTATGACTACTCAAAATAAGGCTAGTGATCCAAATCTCACTTTGCCAAACCTGATCGTAAATAATGAGACAGAAATCTGGTTAGGCGATCGCTTAGTGCAGATTACTCGCGTAGAGGGTCACACCAAGGGTTCAGATCTAGTGGCTTATGTGCCTGATGCCAAGGTCTTGATTACGGGCGATATGTTGTTCAATCAGCGGATTCCTTTTATCGGCAGTGGCGATGTACGTCAATGGCAAGGAAGTCTTTATCGTTTGATTTCTACCTATGCTGATGCTAAGGTTTTGCCTGGTCATGGCGCAATTGGCGATGTAAAAACTTTGCAAGATCAGCAAAAATACTTCAATGACTTAGTAAATTTGGCTCTAAGTTGGAAAGCACAAGGATTGACCAAAGAGCAGGCAGTGATCCAGTCAGCCAAAATTCCTGATGCTTATAAGGATTATAAATTCCAGGCGCTCTATGCTTCCAAAGATGCAGGTATGCCCAATAATCTAGAAACGATTTATGATCAGATCACTCAAAGCGCTGGTGTTCCTTTAGTTCCTTAATTTATTTCTATGCTCGCCGAACTGCCCATCCAAACCAAATCTCAAGCTCAAGCTAAGGCTGAAGTTAATCAAATCAATTTTCAAGCGATCGCTGAACAATTTAGCCAGATTGTCGGTAAAGAGCGGGTAGTTCGAGCGCGAGAAGATTTAATCGCTTATGAATGTGATGGACTCACCAGCTATCGCCAGCAGCCAGGCATTGCCGTATTGCCGAAAACCACCGCAGAAGTAGCAGCAATTATCAAAATCTGCGATCGCGCCAAGATTCCATTTGTGGCAAGAGGTTCTGGTACAGGGCTATCTGGTGGCGCTTTACCCCTAGAAAACTCGGTGCTGATCGTCACCAGTTTAATGAAGCAAATCCTAGAAATTGATTTAGAAAATCAAAGAATCATAGTACAGCCTGGCGTGATCAACAACTGGGTTACCCAAGCGGTCAGCGGTGCAGGCTTTTACTATGCCCCAGATCCTTCTAGCCAAGTAATTTGCTCAATCGGTGGCAATGTTGCCGAAAACTCTGGCGGCGTGCATTGTCTCAAATATGGGGTGACTACTAATCATGTATTGGGCTTAAAAATTGTTTTACCTAATGGTGAAATCGCCGAAATAGGCAGCAAAATTGCTGAAACCCCTGGCTATGACCTAACTGGGATATTTGTTGGGTCTGAAGGCACTTTAGGAATTGCCACCGAGGTAACCTTAAAGATTTTAAAAACCAGCGAATCAATTCAGGTTTTACTCGCCGACTTTGACAATGTAGATGCGGCGGCGGCTACGGTTTCCGACATTATTAGCGCTGGCATCATCCCAGGCGGCATGGAAATGATGGACAATATGAGTATCAATGCGGTAGAAAATACGGTGGCATCTGGCGTATATCCCCGTGATGCGGCGGCAATCCTGTTAGTGGAAGTGGATGGCTTAGCCGTGGAAACCGCCGAAAATGCCAGACGCGTAGAAGCAATCTGCCGCCAAAATGGTGCTAGAAATGTAGCGATCGCCTCCGAC
>Ga0163144_10010751_pt1 | contig 19459 bp, 19 predicted proteins | sample OliLak19BULKMAT1_FD_123175 | JGI IMG/M metagenome (GOLD analysis project Ga0163144, IMG submission 123175) | Freshwater microbial mat bacterial communities from Lake Vanda, McMurdo Dry Valleys, Antarctica - Oligotrophic Lake LV.19.BULKMAT1 | ecosystem: Environmental > Aquatic > Freshwater >... | reverse complement strand
TACGGCGACGCCATCCTCGACCGCCTCGTCCACAACGCCCAGCGCCTCAACCTGTCCGGCGACAGCCTGCGCCGAACACGCGACAAGCAAGTGCAGAAAAATTGACCCAACGGCACCATCGGTACCACAGATCAACAGCCAGCGAGGCTCCAACCCCTGGGCGACTTCATGTCGGAATCCCCGGGCGACTTCAAATCGGAATGCCTGGGCGGCTTCGTCGGAATCGGCACCTTGGACATCACCTGGGACTTGGGCCCGACCACCGGCCTGTCTTCTGCCAAGGTGAGTGCGATGCTCGCCGACGGCGCTGCGCGCGCCGAGGCGCTGGCCAAGGACACCGGCAACACGCGCGCCGCGGCGGCAAGCGGCGCGGTCATGCTGAAGGCGCAATACCCAAGGTATGTCGGCCTGCGCGTTCGCTGATCTCATCAGCGGCCCGCACTAAATCGCCGCAACTCCCCTCATCGTCCCTCGCCAACAGGCGTCGCCACCACATACGCGATCGAGTCCCGATTCGTCGTCGCCATTGACAAGGACGAGTCTTTGCTTGAGGGTTTTTATGTCAATGGAACATCAGTTCCGTATCGTGGAACTCAGGACGATGAAATTCAGGGGAAACGCAGAACGAAAGTCCGGGGATGCGCGCGGCGCGGTACAGAGCATCGAGCGCGCGATGGAGTTGATGCGCGCCGTTGCCGCCTCCGGGCGCGAGGGCCGACGACTTACCGATCTCGCTGTCCAGGCAGGGCTGAGCAAGTCGACGACACATCGGATGTTGCTGGCGCTCTCTGAGGCGCGACTCGTCGAACAGGATCCCGCCAGCCGATTGTTCTTTCCCGGCGTGGGTCTGTTCCTGTTGGGCACTGCGAGCGCCGCACGCTTCAGCGTCGTCGAGATCGCTCGGCCGGCGCTGGTGCGACTCGCCGAGGAGATCGGCGACACGGTCTTTCTCAGCGTCCCCGTCGACAACGACTGGGTCTGCGTCGATCGGCAGGTCGGTCCGTTCCCCATCCGCACCCTGACCGTCGATGTCGGCGATCGCGGACCTCTTGGCGTCGGCTCGGGTGGCCTAGCACTACTCGCCTTCCGCACCGACGAGGAGATCGAGGCATGCATTGCCGCCAATGACGGGCGGCTTGCCTCCTATCGCCATTTCGACTCGGCCGGCCTGCGCCGCCTCGTGGCGACTACCCGTCGCCAGCGTTATGCCTTCATCGACGGGCTGCTCGTCGAAGGCATGAGCGCCGTTGGCGTACCGGTTTGCGACAGCCGCGGTCGGCCGGTCGCGGCGCTGAGCATCGCGGCGATCAGTTCACGAATGGCAGCAGGCAAGCGGCGCGGCATCGTCGCCAAAATGCAGGAGAACGCGCGACGCATCGAAGCGCAGCTTACCGCGCTAGGCGGCGCCGAACTCGTCACCGCACGCGCACGCGATCCCATCTGGAAGAGGAGCGCCTGATCGCATGCCCATCGCCCAAACCAACACGCGCGTCGCGCTTGGACTCGAATTGCTGCGCACAATGGTGCGCATCCGGAGCTTCGAGGAGGCCGCACGCGCGGTCCACGCCAAGGGCGAAATCCCTGGCGTACTGCATCTATCGATCGGTCAGGAGGCGGTGCCGGCGGGTGTATGCGCCGGGCTTCGCCGCACCGACACGATCGCCAGCACGCATCGCGGACATGGACATTCTATCGCCAAGGGCGCCGACACCGCGGCGATGATGGCCGAACTCTATGGACGCGTCGGTGGCACGTGTCGCGGCAAAGGCGGCTCGATGCACATCGCCGACTTCTCGATCGGCATGCTCGGCGCGAACGGCGTCGTTGGCGGCGGGATCGGAATTGCCGTTGGTGCAGCACAGGCCGCAATCCTGCTGGGAGACGGCCGAATAAGCGCCTGCTTCTTCGGCGACGGCGCGGTCAATCGCGGGCCCTTCCTTGAGGGGCTGAACTGGGCACGCATCTACGATCTGCCTGTTCTCTTTGTTTGCGAAGACAATGGCTTCGCCGCATTCACGCGACCGACGGAGACCACCGGGGGTCCGGGAGCAGCGGAGCGAGCCCGCAGCCTCGGTATCCCGACCTTCGAGGTCGATGGTAACGACGCTTTCGCCGTGCACGAAGCGGCCAGCGAGGCGATCGCGCGCTGTCGGCGCGGCGAAGGACCGGCCTTTCTCTACGCCCCAACCTATCGCATCGATGGTCACACGATTGCCGACCGCACGCCCTATCGCAGCGAAGAGGAGGTCCGGCAGCGGCGTGCCAATGATCCAATAGCTGCGCTGAACACCGCTCTTGCAGACCGAGGCGTTGAGGCAGCTGCGATGGCGCAATTGTTCACGGATGCCGACGCGGAGATGGCGCGAGCCATCGCCTTCGCGCGAACTTCGCCAGTCCCCGAGCCGGCGGATGCCTTGTCCGACGTCCAGGATGCGGGAGCGCCGGCATGAGCGAGATGACCTTGATCGCTGCGACGCAGCAGGGCCTCGCCGAAGAGATGCGGCGCGACCCGCGGGTCTGGGCGCTCGGCGAGGACCTCGCCCGCGGCGGCGTCTTCGGCCAGTACGCCGGCTTCTTCGAGGAGTTCGGCGCGCGCCGGATCGTTTCGACGCCGATCTCCGAGGCGATGATTATGAGCGCCGGACTCGGCGCAGCACTGGCAGGCACCCGACCTGTACTCGAGATGCGCATCGCCGATTTCACGCTCTGCGCAATGGACGAACTGGTCAATCAAGTTGCCAAGGTCCGCTACATGTTCGGCGGCCAGGCGCGTGCGCCGATGGTCATACGCATGCCACACGGCGTCGCGCGATTCTCGGCCGCGCAGCATTCGCAATCCCTCGAGGCGTGGCTGGTCCATATCCCGGGCCTTGTCGTGCTGGCGCCGGCGACTGCGGCCGACAGCAAGGCCATGATGAAGGCCGCCATCCGCAGCGACGACCCCGTGATCATGCTTGAGCCACGTGCGATCTGGGCGACTACGGGCGCGGTTCCTGATGGCGAGATCGTCGCCCAGATCGGGGCCGCCCGCATCGCGCAACCCGGCACCGACGTCACGCTCGTAACTTGGTCGATGACAGTTCCAATTGCGCTGGAAGCGGCTGCGAAAGCGAACTCCGAGGGAATCTCCACGGAGGTAATCGACCTGCGCAGCCTCTGGCCATGGGACCGTCAAGCAGTCTTCGACTCCGTCGCCCGCACCGGGCGCGCGGTCGTGGCGCACGAAGCGGTTCGCGTCGCCGGCTTTGGCGCAGAGATCTCGGCAACGATCAGCGAGGAACTCGGCCTGCCGGTTCTGAGGGTGGGCGCACCGCGCATTCCGGTGCCCTACGCGCCGCAGCTTGAGAACGTCTACCGCGTCACAGCTGACAAGATCCTCGCGACGCTCCGTCAGTCGGTGGCGCTACGCCAAAAGCGAGTTTGATCCAGACGGACCGGCATCAGCCGGTTCGAAACCAAGGAAGGAACTACGAATGAGGTCAGGTCTTCGCGTCAGTTTCGCCGCTGCAGTCGCAGCACTTCTCACCACGCCCGTGTTCGCTCAAGAGGTTTCCTGGCGCATGTCGGTCAATGACCGGCCCGACGGGCATACCGCAATCATGGCCATCGACATGGCCGACGGCGTCGCACGCCGGACCAATGGCGGATTCAAGATTGAGGTGTTCCCGAACCACACGCTGGCCGGCGGCAACTTCAAGACGGAGATCGAACTCGCCCGATCGGGCGGCATCGACATGGCGATGAACTCAACGATCATCATGGGTCTGTTCATCGATCGGAAATTCGACGTCTTCAGCCTCCCCTTCATGATCACCGACCATCAGACCTTCGGAAAGGTCGTCGACGGTCAGATGGGTCGAAAGCTGGAGGAATGGCTCGCGCAGGCCGGTCTAACTTCGGTCGGGATCGGAATCAACGGCTTTCGTCAGCTCACCAACTCCAAGCGCCCGATCCACACCGTCGACGACATCAAGGGGCTGAAGTTCCGCGTTGCCGGCACAGAAGTGTTTCTTTCCGCCTTCAAGCGCATGGGCGCCGATGCGGTCACGATGAATGCGCAGGAGATGCTTCAGGCCATGGCCACCGGGGTCGTCGATGGGCAGGAGAACCCCTACGTCGCCATTCTCTCCTTCCGGATGTTCGAGGTGCAGAAGCATGTGACGGCGTGGAACTACGTCGTGGATCCGATGATCATGTACGCCAATACGCGCAAGTTCCGCGCGCTGAAGCCGGAGTGGCAACAGATCCTGAAGGAAGAAGGCAATCGCGCCGCGCGGGTCGGGCGGACGCGGGCCGAGAAAGACGATTTCGCCGCAATCGAGGAACTCAAGGCCAAGGGCATGACGATCACCGTGCCCACGCCCGCCGCCATGACGCAGTTCCAGAAGACCTTCGAGCCGCTCTACGTCGAGTTCGAAGGCAAGATCGGCAAGGACACCATCGAACTCCTCCGAAGCGAGGTCGAGAAAGCGAAGCGCGGTAGCTGATCCGCGTCGCAGCGCGAGATCCGAGATGCAGGCAACCGAGCCACAGGACGACAGCGCGCGTGAGGCGGTCCCGCAGGACGGGCTCGCGCGCGCCATGCGCTTCCTCATCGTCGGGCTGTTTCTCGGCCTGACGGTCGTCGGCTGCGCCCAGATCCTCAGTCGCTACGGCCTGAAGCTACCGATCTGGAATCTCGAACAGGTCATGCCGCACATCTTCATCGCTATCACCTTCCTGGGTATGGAGACGACGTATCGGCATCGTGCCTATCTTGGGATCGAGGTGGTGCCGGACGCCATGCCGCCACGCTGGCGCGCGTACTACCGCCTAGCCCTCTGGCTTGTGACCTTTGGCTTTCTCGTTGCGATGGTTTGGACATCGCTCGACGTCGTGCTGTTCCAGCTCGAGATCAACGCCGTCACGACCATGGGCTATCCGGCCGTCGTGCTGACACTTTGCGTACCGATCGGCGCGGGCCTGGCGATGTACCGGCTCTGGCAACTCGAGATCCTGCCTCTTCTCAGGGGGTTCAGGCGATGACGGTCGTCATCGCCCTGTTCGGCTTGATGACGCTGCTACTGCTGCTCGGCTTCGAGATCTGGGTCGCGATCGGACTCAGTGCGTTGATCCCAATGCTGCTCTTCGGTATCGCGCCGATGGAGCTGCTGCCCCAGATGATGATCTCGTCGATCGACTCCTGGGTTCTGCTTGCCGTGCCGTTCTTCGTCCTTGCCGGCTCGATCATGGCGGAGAGCTCGATCGGTCAGCGGCTCGTTGATGTGTTCAACACCATCTTCGGCAAGCTGCCCGGCGGGCTTGCCGTTTCCTCGATCTTCACCTGCCTGGTCTTCGGCGGATTGAGCGGGTCGGCGACGGCCGAGGCTGCGGCGGTGACTTCGGTCATGGCGAAGCCCATGGAGCGCACGGGCTACCCGCGATCATTCGTGGCCTCGCTAATAGGATGTGCCGGCACACTCGACAATCTGATCCCTCCGTCGATCGCTCTGCTGATCTACGGGATCGTTGCCAAGGTCTCGATCCCAGATCTGTTCATCGCCGGGCTGCTGCCAGGCGTGCTGAACGGGGTTCTCCTGGCCGCCACCGCAGCGGCCGTGTCGTGGCGCTACGGATTCGGCAGCGGACGTCGAGTGGACGTGATGCCGATCGGACGGGCGCTCTGGCGATCCGCCTGGGCACTCCTCGCTCCGATCTGGGTGATCGGCGGGATTCGACTCGGTTGGTTCACGCCCACCGAGTCGGCGATCTTCATCACGCTCTACGTCTTCGCGATCGCTAAGTTCGCATACCGCGACATCACTTGGCGTCAGATCCCTGGGATCGTCGAACGCGCAGCGATCACCTCGGTCACGATCATGCTGATCATCGCCACGGCGGCGGTGCTGTCGTGGCTGATCGAAACCCAAGGTCTGGCTTCAGCGGTCCGCGGATTCCTCCAGAACGCCGGCTTCTCGCGTGTCGCGATCATCATGGCAATGATCGTGCTCCTGATCGTGGCAGGCATGATCCTCGAGCCCGCGCCAATGCTGCTCATCGTGGTGCCCATCATGCTGCCGGTGGCGCGCGACATCGGCATGGACCTGGTCCAGTTCGGCATCTTCGTGACGGTCGGAATCAACCTCGGTCTGATCTCGCCACCCGTGGGGCTAACCATCTTCGTTGCGGCCAAGGTGGCCGGCGCGCCGATCATGGAGACCTTCGCCTGGACGCTGTGGTGGATCCCCTCCTTCCTTCTCACGTTCCTGCTCGTCGCATTTTGGCCGGCCCTGAGTCTCGCCCTGCTCTAGCTCGCTCACGTCTCACTTGGGTGGAGGACACATGACAGTCCCAACCGGATTCGAAGACAAGATTGCCGTGGTCACCGGCGCCGCCGGCTTCATCGGGCGCGCTATCGTGCTCGCCATGGCCCGGCGCGGCGCGATCGGGGAGATCCTAGATCGTGTGCCGGCGGAGCTCACCCTGTCGAAGGTGGCAGCCGCGGGAGGACGGGCAGCAGGAACGGTCTGCGACATTGCCGACTCGGCCGATGTGAACTGTGCGATCGCCGCGATCCTGTCCAAGCACGGGCGCATCGACATCCTGGTCAATTGCGCAGGTGGTGGTCAACGCATCGGCTTCGTCGAAACCACCGATGCGGAATGGTTCACACAGATCAATGCCAATCTGAGCGGCGCCTTCTACACGATGCGCGCTGTCGTGCCGGGAATGCTGGCGCAGAAGTCGGGTGCCATCGTCAACGTTGCATCCATCTCCGGGATCATTGGCGGCCTGCCATCGAGAGGAACTCAGGGCCGCTCGGGTCCAGCTTACGGCGCGGCCAAAGCCGGACTCATCGGCCTTACCAAATGGGCGGCCCGCGAGTTCGGCAAGGACGGCGTGCGTGTGAATGCGATCGCCCCCGGTCCAGTCCTGACCAGCGACGTGATGCATGGCTACGACTACGGCGTCGATGACTACCCGATCCCGCGCATGGGCACGCCCGACGACATGGCCGAGGCGGTCGTCTACCTGGCCTCGCCGGCGGCGTCGTATGTCACCGGAGAAGTCATCAAGGTGACCGGCGGGACCGGGATGTGAATGCAGTACCGCTGATACCGCCTGGCTCGGACGTTTCCGAAGACACGACGAGGGTCGACTCGAAATGACAAATACGACTCAGCGCTCCAATGCGACGCCGCGCCGACTCAATGGCGGGCAGGCTCTAGCCGAGATGCTGCAGCTCCATGGCATCGGGCCCATGTTCGGCATGGGTGGGTTCCAGCTTCTGCCCTTCTACGAAGCGGCACGAAAGCTGGGCCTCAAGCACTACCTGATCAACGACGAGCGCTGTGGTTGCTTCGCCGCGGATGCCTATGCCCGAGTCTCTGGCCGGCCAGGCGCCTGCGACGCGACGCTCGGGCCCGGAGCAACCAATCTCGTCACCGCGATGATCGAGAGCCTCAATGCTGGCGTACCTCAGATCGTCGTGATCGGCGATGCCAATCGCGAACACGCGGGCAAGAACATGACCCAGGAGGCGCGCCAGGTGGAGATCCTGCGCCCGGCGGCCAAAGATCTGCTGCGTGTCGAGTCGACCCGACGCATCCCTGAACTGGTGCGGCGCGCTTTCGCGATCGCGACCTCGGGTCGGCCGGGCCCGGTGGTTCTTGATATTCCCGAGGACGTGTGCCACGGCGAGTTCGACTTCGCGCCGGAGGATTTCCGCTGTGATCCGGGCACCACGGCGATCCCCGCAAGGCGCGCGCGGCCCGACGCCGCCTTGGTGGCGCAGGCGGCTCATCTGATCCGGGCGGCGCGCCGGCCGATGCTCCTGGTCGGTGGTGGCGTGCACCTCTCCGGTGGCTATGCGGCATTGCAGGCTCTCGCCGAGGCACACAACATGCCCGTCGCCCATACGATCAGCGGCAAGGGCGCGATCGCCTGTACGCACCCGCTCAGCGCCGGGCTGTTCGGCCGCTACAGCCGCATCGCCAACGACCTGATCGCCACGGCGGACCTGTTCATCGTCGTCGGATGCAAGCTGGGCGAGATCGCGACCAAGCGCTTTCAGCTGCTGCCTGCGGATGTACCGATCATCCATCTCGACATCGTCGCCGAGGAACTCGGCCGTACCAGCCGCTGCGACATTCCCCTCTGGGGCGATGCGCGCAGCGGGCTCGAGGATCTCGCCGCGGCGCTCTGCGACGATGCAGCGGCCAGCCGGACTGTGCGGGCCGACTACGCCGCCGAGGTTCCCGAGCGGATGCACAAGTGGCAGGCGGAGGCGCGCCACCGCCTCGAATCGGACGAAACGCCGATCAACATGGCGCGCCTGATTCACGAACTGAACCGGGCGATGCCGGCCGACGGTATTCTCGTCGCGGATGGCGGTTTCGCCGGCCATTGGACCGGGCTGCTCTTCGACACCAAGGCGGCGGGGCGGCACTTCGTGCCCGACCGCGGCTTCGCATCGATCGGCTACGGGCTGCCTGGAGCGATGGGCGCGCAGCTCGCAGCGCCTGGCCGCCAAGTAGTCGGCATCACCGGCGATGGCGGATTCAACATGACGATCGGCGAACTGGAGACGGCGCGGCGGCTCGGCTTGCCCATCACGCTGTTCGTGGTGAACAACGCCGCGTCGGGCTACGTGAAGGCGCTCCAGCATGCGATGTACGGCGCCGGCAACTACCAATCCTCCGACCTGGTCGAACTCGACTACGCGGCGCTCGCGCGCGGCTTCGGCTGCAACGGCATCCGGGTCGAGGCACCGAGCGACCTCCCCGCCGCGATCCGTGCCGCCTTCGCAACGCGGGACCGCCCGACCGTCGTCGATGTGATCGTCACCCGCGATCCGGCGAAGATGCTTCCCGCAGTCGACAGCCGGACGCTCGTGGTCAAGAAGGGCGACCGCCCAGTCTGATGCCTGCCTCACAACGACTTGCGACGAGGTCCAATCCATGTCCGGCATCCTGACCACCGACCAGCGCGCCGCCTTCGAGCGCGACGGCTACGTCCTCGTCCGCTGCCTGTTCGACGCCGAGGAGACGCGGCTGCTGCGCGAGGCGATGGAGAAGGGGAAACGCCAACGGCGATGAAAGAAACCGGCCGAAATTGGCGCTTGACGCGATTTGAAGCTCGGACATAGCATTATTGCAAAGCGTTGCAACATAGGCAACGCAAGTGCTTTTTACGTAACGCGCGAGATATGACTGCCTGATCACAAGCCATGGAACCGGACGGGGAAAAGCGCACGGGATCCAAGCTGCAAAGCGGGAGTTTAGGTGAAACATGTTCATGAAGCACACGCTCGTAGCCGCTGCCTTGTTGCTGTCGTCTCCATCGCTGGCCCAGGACGGAAAACCCGTCCCAGAGATTCATTTTCTCACCTGGCCCGAAGCAAAATATCAGCAGTTCTATGAAACTTCCAACCTCATGGCCGAGAAGTGGCGGGAACTCGGACTAAAAGTCCGCCTTGATCCCGTTGCGTATCCTAACCCGATGCTCGCGATGTGGTTCAAGGATCATCGTTTCGACGTGGTGCTTTCGTCGCTATCGGCCGCGCCACATCGCTTCGAGCCCGACTTCTTTACCAATGCGCAGTTCAATTCGAAGAATGCCGAGCCGGGGAACTGGAATGTCGGTGAGTACAAGAATTCTCGCGTCGATGAGCTCGGCGAGAAGCAGCTTGGAATTTATGATCGCGAGAAACGCAAAGGGATCATTTTCGAACTTCAAAAGGCTCTCAACGAGGATCCTCCGGAGATCGTAATAAACTACATCAGACAAGCCTTTCCCATAAACACGAACACGGTGATGATCGACGACTATCAGGACTCTCCTGAGGGCGTGCGCGCTAATCAGAACGTTCTGCGAATGAAGTCGAAGACTGGCAACGCCGTGCGCATCGGCTGGACGGTGTCCTACACCACGTTCAATCCCTTCGTCGCGAATACGCTTGCCGATGCGGAAATGGTCGCGCTGATCTATGATCGACTGCTCTGGATTGGCGGCGATGGCAGGCCGGAGCTGATGCTGGCAAAATCGATCGACGTGGTGGACGACACCACGATCGACGTCAGCATTCGCTCAGGCCGCACCTTCTCCGACGGCAAACCGGTCACGGCCGAAGACGTCAGGTTCTCCTTCGATTATCTCAAACAGTGGGAAGCCGTCAGCCTGAAGAGCTACCTCAGCCACATCGTCTCGGTGGAGGTTGTAAAACCCGACACGGTGCGCTTCAAGCTGCGCCAGCCTTACGCACCCTTCATCATGAACACACTTGGACAGATCTTCATCATGCCCAAGCACATCTGGGCCGGATTGGTCGAGGAAAAGGGGCTTAAGCGGCCGCAGGAATTCACTAACAAGGAGCCGGTCGGAAGCGGCCCCTTTACAGTCAAGTACCATAAGGAAGGCCAGGAACTGTATCTGACGCGTCGCGCCGATCACTTCGCCAATCCGCAGTCGGACATCCTCCATATCGCCTTCGGGTCCGCAGAAGTACTGGGCCAGACGTTGCTCAAGGGTGACATCGACGTCAGCTTCCAGCCCCTTGTGCCGACCGCCGTCGCAGAGTTCTCCAAAGCGCCGAACATCAAGGTCTATAATGGTTATTCAAACGGCGTCATCACTGCGCGCTTTAAGACGACGGGGCCGGTGTTCTGGAACCGGGACCTGCGCCGCGCGCTCCTCTACGCCACGCCCTACGAACAGATCAACACGGAAGTATATGATGGCCAGGCGAAGACGAGCGCCAGCGCGATCACTCCGATGAACCCATTCTGGCATAACGCATCGCTCGAGACTCCGCGGTTCGATCTCAGCAAGGCCCGGGAGATCCTGAAGACGGCCGGGTTCACTTGGGACAGGAACGGCGTGCTGCATTTTCCGAAGTAAGGACGCTTCGAAGAGGCTCGTGACGTCACGGAGTCCGGCCGTTCACAACGGCGCCTTGTTCGAAACGGCGTCATGCTGAAGGCAACCGTCCTGGAGAAGCACTATCCCGTCGTGGCTGGTGTGCGGGCCCTTTTCTCCCGCGACCGAGATAGAAAGGTCAGAGCCGTCGACGGCGTCAGCTTTTCGGTCGCGAGCGGTGAAGTACTCGGGATCGTCGGCGAGAGTGGATGCGGGAAGTCGACTCTGGCCCGGATGCTTGTTGGTCTGGAGGACGTCACGAGTGGCACGTTCGAACTCGACGGCGAGGACGGACGGCAGCTTCGGAGTCGAGACCGCTGGGAGTTCTATCGCCGAATCCAGATGATCTTCCAGGACCCATACGCCTCCCTCAATCCGAGTCACGACACCTTCCGGATCGTGGCGAATCCACTAATGTATCAGAACGTTTTGGACCGAACCGAGATCAGGGAGCGGGTGCTTGAGGTTATGGGAATGGTGGGGCTCCATCCTGCCGAGCTCTATCTAGGCAAGCACCCACACCTCCTCAGTGGTGGACAGCGTCAGCGCTTATGCATCGCACGGGCGCTCATCCTGAACCCTGGCAACCTCATCGCTGACGAACCCGTGTCAATGCTGGACGTCTCCATCAAGTGGGACATCATCCGCCTGCTGAAGATGTTGGCGAAGCAGCGGGGCATTTCTCTCGTCTACATCACTCACGATCTCGCGACCGTGTCTTCGGTCTGCGACCGGCTCGCCATTATGTACCTTGGCAAGATCGTGGAGATCGGTCCGACGAAAGACATCCTGCGCGCCCCATCACATCCCTACACGCGCGCGCTTATCGCCGCTGTCCCCGGCGCGAAGCTCGATTTCGAGCGTCCAGCGCCGATGATTTCCGGCGAAATCGGTTCCGCCATTGACTTGCCTCGGGGATGCAGCTTCCAGAACCGCTGTTACAAGAGCACGTCACGTTGTGCGCTGGAGTCGCCGAGGCTCGAACCTCAGGGAAATCGCGACGTCGCCTGCTTTATGGTGGATCGTCTGTGAACCGCTACATTATCGTCCGTCTCATCCATATGGCGATCACGCTCTGGGCGATGCTGACGCTGATGTTCTTCCTCTTCCGGATGCTCCCGGGCGAGCCAACGATGACTGTGATCAACTCTTCCTTGTCGCCACAGGCGCAGGCGGCAATGCGGGCGCAGTTCGGCCTGGATCGCCCCTTGGTCGAGCAATATCTTTCGTACATCGCTAGCTACGCGCGGTTCGATTTCGGCCTGTCATTCCAGACATCCCGCTCCGTGAGCGAGATGATCGAGGGGCGACTCGTCAACACGCTGGCGCTTATCCTGCCTTCGCTTCTCACCGCTTACGGTGTGGGCGCATTTCTCGGCGCGAAGCTCGCATGGCGACGCGGGGGAGGGCTCGACACGGCGGTAGTGATCGTGGCAACGGCTTTTCAGGCAGCGCCGGTCTTCTGGGTCGGAATGATCGCGATCCTATTCTTTTCGGTGAAGCTTGGGCTCTTCCCTGCGGGGCATATCGTTACGCCCGGTGCATTTCCCGAGCCGACGTGGCGCATGTATCTCTCCGCGGATTTTCTGCACCACTTCGCGCTGCCGTTCCTCGTCAATACGGCCTATCAAGTGTGCTTTCCTCTCTTGTTGATGCGCTCCAGCATGCTCGGAGCCATCGGCGAGGATTATGTCGAGTTCGCCCGATTGAAGGGGCTGACCGAACGGCGCGTGCTGTACCGGCATGCGATGCGCAATTCGCTACTGCCGATGGCGACTACGATCCCGATGATTCTGGGCTGGGCTGTCGCCGGCTCCGTCGTCATCGAAACGGTGTTCTCCTGGCCGGGGTTGGGCCTCCTCATGATCGAGGGGGTTGAGCGCTCCGACTACCCCGTCGTGCAGGCGGCGTTCTTCCTCATCGCCGTGCTCACGATTCTCGGCACCTTTGCCGCCGATCTCCTCTACGGCTTTCTCGATCCACGGATCGTCTACAAATGAGCGCAGGATGATCGAACTGGGGCGGACATTCTTCACGACGGTCTGGCAAACCAAGGCGGGACGCATCAGCTTGCTGCTTCTTGGGATCTGCATACTCGTCGCGTTGCTCGGTCCTTCGATCGCCCCTTTCGAGCCGCGGGCCCGGAACTACGACGTATCAAACAAGCTCCTGCGCCTCTCCCCTCCGTCCCGGAATCATTGGCTGGGCACCACGCTGCAGGGACAGGACATCCTCAGCCAGATCCTGTGGGGTGCCCGTTCCGCTTTGACGGTGGGCGTGGCGACAGCCCTCGGCGTGGTCCTGATCGGCGTCAATGTCGGTCTTGTCGCCGGCTATTACGGTGGCTGGATCGATGCGCTGCTGATGCGCATCACCGATGTCTTCCTGGGTCTTCCTTTTCTCCCGTTCATCATTGTCGTGCTCTCGATCACGGGCCGGAGTACGACCACCATCATACTCGCGATGACCGTGGTGATGTGGCGCGCGACCGCTCGCATCGTGCGTGCGCAGGTCCTCTCGCTCAAGGAGATGCAGTTCGTCGCGGCGGCCAGAGTGACTGGGGCGAGTGATCTCACCATCATCTATCGTGAGATCGCGCCCAACATCGTTCCGCTCGCCCTCGTCAACATCGCGTTCTCGCTCGCATGGGCGATCATCACGGAAGCGAGCATCGGCTTTCTCGGATACGGCGATCCCAATGTCATCAGTTGGGGATCGATCATGTACTCGGCCTTCTCGTCGCAGGCGATGTATCGCGCGCCTTGGTGGGTCGTCCCACCCGGCATAGCGATCATGGTCTTGGTGTCGTCGGTCTATCTCGTGGGGCGCGGTTATGAGCGTATCGTCAATCCAAGGCTCGACACACAATGACGTCGCGGATCTGGAAGGGTCGGACGAGTCCCCGATCCTGTCCATCCGTGACCTGCACGTCTCCTTTGCGACCAAGCGTGGCGTCGAGACGGTGCTTCATGGTGCTTCCCTCGATATTCCCCGCGGTCGCACGGTTGGTCTCGTGGGCGAGTCCGGTTGTGGCAAGAGCACGCTCCTGAAGGCGGCGCTCGGCGCGCTCGCTCCCAACGCCCGGGTCGCCTCCGGCGAGGTTCTCTACGACGGGATCAATCTCCTGCGCGAAAATCGGGAGACCCTGCGCAAGCTGCGCTGGCGCAAGATCTCCATGATCCCGCAGAGTGCGCTCAATGCCCTCAATCCCGTCCTCAGGATAAGCGATCAGATCGTCGAGGCCGTTCAGGCCCACACGCAGGCGAGTGACGCGCAGGCACGCCGCATGGCGGCCGAAATCGTCGCGAGGGTCGGCATCGATCCCAAGCGCATCGATGAGTATCCGCACCAGTTCTCTGGTGGCATGCGCCAGCGCGCCATCATCGCAATGGCGCTGATTCTCGAGCCCGAACTGGTTCTCGCGGACGAGCCCACGACGTCGCTGGACGTGATCGTCCAGGATCAGATCTTCCGCCTTGTGCGAGAACTTCAGCGTTTGCTCGGCTTCGCCATGCTGCTGGTGACGCATGATCTCGCGCTCGTCATCGAGAACTGTGACCGCATCGCCGTGATGTATGCGGGCGCGATCGTCGAGGAAGGCCTGACCAGCGACGTGGTCGCCGAGCCCTTCCACCCCTACACGCTCGGCCTGAAGAACTCGATGCCGATGCTGGGCGGCGACAAGGAGCCGATCTCGATTCCCGGATCGCCGCCCGATCCGACCGTCTCGCATGCAGGCTGCCGCTTCGCTGCAAGATGTCCCTTCGCCATTCCAATCTGTCATTCCCGTCCGCCCACTCTCGCGCCAGTAAAGGCCGGCCATCTCGCCGCTTGCCACCGCTCCGGTGACGCGCATCTGCTACGGATGGAGGCAGCGAAGATTGAGACATGGGCGGCGTGACCACGGCATTCTGCGCGGATGCATTCCGGCAACATAAAAGGAGTGGAGTGGACCAACATGAAACATATAGACACAACACGCGCCATCTACGAACCCGGCGCGGATCCATTGGACTACCCCTCCAGCATCCCCGCGAGGCCGGTTCTCGTGCGCGGCGACGAAGCAATGGAGTTGTGTCCGTCGACGGATTTTCGGACTTTCTTTGGTGAGAACGGAATCAATGTGGACGCTCTCTTGGCCCAAAACGGGTTGGCGCCCGTGGCTGACCGCATCGCGCAGATTGCCTTTGGGGCGCATCGGAACATTGAGAACATCGCCTGGAAGCTGGCCAATCATGCGCGAACTGCGAGGCCGGGCCTCTCGCGCGATTTTCTGATCGTGCCGGGTTATGTGAAGAACGCCGACGTCGTCGCGTGCAACGTTAGCTCGGGTGGGCACATGTATTCTGGGCTGCTCGCCACCCGCGATGATCTGCCCTTTCGACAATATCTCCTTGGCACGAAATGCCCGGTCGCGCTTCTTCTGCTCGATCGCAAGCAGATGATCGCGATGCACGAGATGGCGGGCATCCCGAAGGGCGGTGAGGGTGCGGCTACCTTTCACTGCGACCTCGCGACGATGGCGGTCCATCTCGACGATGTCCATGCGTGCGCGGCGCAGACCTACAGCGTCGCCGTGCCGTTCCTGTCACTTGATGGGCGTCCCCTGGCCTTCGCCGCCGTATCAACCATGGGCCGCGCGGACTATCCCGCGCTGAGCCAGCGAGACATGTTTCGAGCCATAAATCGCGTGATCGCTGCTGAACCGGATCGCGATGGCGTTACGCCGATCATCGATACCGTCAACCGCAGGCGGCGGGCGCTGATGGCGGAAGGGCCGGGGGAGATGCGGCGCATCGCGCAGGACGTGCTCTTCGCTTCTGTGAAGGAGGCGCTGGCCACCACCTACGCTCTACGCGACGAGGATGGTAAGGTCCGGAGAGGTCTAGAGGACGTCGCAGAGTTCCTCACCGGAAATGGACTGTGGCAATTCGGGCCGCTCTACAGGCCGGCACCGATGCAGGCAGCGCGGTCGTAACGCGCGTTAGTCAGTGGGTCGTCCCCGCTGCAATCGGCCTGTCGAAGCCGGCGATCGGCGCGGCCGCTTCGGGGTCAATCACGGCGTCGATCACGTAGGGACCGACATGAGCGCGTCCGCGGGCGATCGCCGCCGCGAGATGGTCGGGATCGGTGATGTGCTCGCCAGCGGCTTTGAGCGATCGCGCCACCTCGGAATAGTCGATATCGAGGAAGTCGCATTCAAGATAGCTGCCCAGCGCCTTCTCTTCCCAGTGCCGCTGGAAGCCGAGCGTCCCGTTATTGAGAACCACTACGATCAGATCGGCGCGGTAGCGCGCAGCGGTCTCGAGTTCATTGATGACGTAGCCGAAGCCGCCGTCCCCGGTAATGCAGATCACGTCGCGGTTCGGATCGCCGAGCTTTGCGCCGATCGCCGCAGGGAGCCCCCAGCCGATACTAGCGGTCCCCCGAGGCGACAGAATGAATCGACCGGCGACCGGAACCTCCATTTGGTTCATCGCCCAACCTGTGGAGTAGCTGGCGTCGGTGACAATGAGCGTTTCTGGCTTGATCGCACGATTGATTTCGTCCATGACCCGCTCGGGGCGGATCGGCACCAGACTCGACCGTGCCGCCGGGGCAATTTCGGCGCGCCATTGCGTCCGCTTGCTGGCGAGCTCGCTCGACGTTTGGGTTTTGAGATGGGTACGGCCGGCTCGACCGCACGCCGTCAGCAGGTCGCGCAACGTCTCGCGTACGTCGCCCGCCAATGGCAGCGCTGTCGTGAAGTTGCGGCCAATCTCATTCGGATCGATATCGAGATGGACGAGCTTGGCGCCGGGCGAGGGCACAGTCCAATTGCTGTAGCAGAGCTGGCCAGTACGCGACCCCAGCAGCAAGACCACATCGGCCTCCGCGAGGAGGGCGTTGGCGATCTTTCCGTGCCCGAAGCGCCCTCCTGTCGACAAGCCGATCACACCGGCGGAAAGCGGGTGGTTCTCTGCGATCGAGCCTTTGCCGGTCATGGTAGTCGCGACAGGGGCGCCAAAACGTTCAGCAAGTGCACGTATCTCTTCGAAGGCTCCCGAGATCACGCTTCCGCCGCCCGCGACGATGAGCGGGCGTTTCGCGTTTTCAAGCCATTCGGCGGCGCGGGCGATATCGTCCGCCGGCGGACGCTGCCGCATCGAGGGATAGTGCGCATAGCGCTCGTCACCCGCCGGATCTGCTTCGGCTTCTGCAGCCATGACGTCCGTGGGGCACAGGAGTGCGACTGGCCCCGGCCGTCCCGCGGTCGAAAGCCGGAAAGCTTGGCGGACTCGGGCTGATGCTTGACCAGGTTCGTCGATGCGGAGCACCGCCTTTACGAAAGGTTCGAGCGCTGCGCGATGGTCGAGTTCACTGCTGGCGTTGCGGCCCTTCACGCTTGTGGGATGATCCTGAACGAGCGCAATCACCGGAACGGAGGACCGCAGCGCCTCGAGCAGACCGGTCGCAAGATTGCTTGCCCCTGGACCGGACGTCGATGCACACACACCTGGGCGAGCAACCGCTTGGGCGTAGCCGTGTGCCATGATGGCGGCATGTTTTTCATCGTGCACGGTCACGATTCGGGTGCGATTGCGATCCAACGCATGAAATACCTCGATCGGATCTTCCATGCCGAAAATGCATGTGACGCCGTGGTTCTGCAATGTTGCGGCGACGAGACGACCAGCTTTTGACCGCATCAACATGACATTACTCCGTTGCGTATCAAGCAATGCGTTGCATAAATGCATGAGGGAATTTTTGGGTCAAGCCGTATGAAGTCGATTCGCAAGGCTGCCGAAGTGCTGCGGCTGCTCGCTGATCCACCACATGAGATGTCGGTGGCCGATGTCGCTCGCGCGCTCAGGGTCACGGCTTCGAATGCTTCGCGTATCCTCGCCGAGCTGAGGGACGCAGAACTTCTATATCAAGACCCGGCGACTCGGCGGTACCGGCCCGGACCGCTCGCGATGCGGCTCGCGGCGGGCTTCCAGCAAACAACTGCTATCCTCGACTGCATTCAGGAGACGATGCCTCAGCTCGTCGGTCGAACGAGACACACTGCTTGGGCCGGCGTACTCGATGGTGCCGACGTCGTTGCGCTCCGCACGCAGCATGGCGGCTACCCCGTGCGGTTCGATATTGAACTCGGCCGCCGCCTGCCCGCTCACGCGGCAGCTATGGGAAAGGCTCTGCTCGCATTGCTTCCCGACGACGAGATTCGCATGCGTTTGCGGGGCAAGCTGCAGCCGACCACGCCCCGTACAATCGTGACTATGCCCGCGCTCCTCGCAGAAATTGCATCGATCCGCACACGTGGCTACGCTATCTCGGATCAAGAGTTATTCCTGGGGATCAAATCCATCGCGATCGCATTCGGCGCGCAGTCCGGACAAGGAGCAGTTGCGCTCAGTCTTTCCTTCCCGATGATCGCCGTGGACTCTCAAGCCGAGCGCAGTCTAGTCACAGCGCTATTGGAGACCGGGCGGGGAGTGGATATTCGGATAGGTGATGCGCGCGGGCGTACCTTGCCTGAAACGGACCCCATACGAGCGACCAAGTGAAGGATTAGCTTGCGTCGTAAGTTTAGCATAAGCGGAAAATTGTTGCGCACGGAGACACGGGTCGCGCATTCTACTGTAATGATGCCGTTGTCAATTTAAGTGTTCTCGGATCCTATTTATGGACAAACGGAGATGCAGGTGACGATCGAGATTCGCCAAATCGACCCACGGTCGGAGCTGGGTATGTCGCTCATTTCGGGTTCGTCAGAGGAGCAGATCAAGCGTTACGGACGCGATGGTGGCCGAACTGTCGAAGGCCTCGCGCAAGACGGTGTAATCTTCGTCGCGGCGATGCTCGACGGCGAACCTGCGGGCTGTGGCGCCGTTGTTCCAATCGAACCGGGAGTGGGCGAACTTAGCCGAATTTTCGTCACCGCCTCCGCGAGACGTCGCGGCGTCGCCTTGGCAATTATGCGTTGGATTGAGACCGCTGCAAAGATTCGCTATGCGCGTCTGATCCTAGAAACTGGAACGGCGCAGATGGAATCCGTGGCGCTGTACGAGACTCTCGGCTATTTGCGCGTGAAGTGTTGGGGTAAGAGCGAACATAATCCGAAAAGCCGATGCTACGAAAAAATACTGTAACTGCTCAACCTGCGTAGGGCCTTTGGATTACCCACATCTTCAATCGCCTTGCACTGAAGAAATCGCGCGTGATTCCTTGGCTGGCACCGAATTCGCAAGCAGCGAGGTGCCGATGGCTGGATCTCAATCGTGGCTGGATGCCGAACTCGCGGGAAGCACGTTCGCGGACGAGCGGCTTGGCAAGCGGCTTCGCGTGCTGCTCGAACGGATGGGCGGCGCCGTCGGCGAGAGCCTGCCGATGGCCCTCCCGGAAACAAGGTCCTCTGGCGCGGCCTCTCCAAATTGGCCGACATCGCTTATGGCGCGACCCTCAGACTGCCGCGTGCACTTGTGGGTAATTGAAAGATCCCTCCCAGCGAATCGCGCCGACAGAGAATCACGCTTCGGCCTGGATCGGAATCCCTGACGCGAGTCAATTCACCAGG
>Ga0163144_10010750_pt1 | contig 19459 bp, 15 predicted proteins | sample OliLak19BULKMAT1_FD_123175 | JGI IMG/M metagenome (GOLD analysis project Ga0163144, IMG submission 123175) | Freshwater microbial mat bacterial communities from Lake Vanda, McMurdo Dry Valleys, Antarctica - Oligotrophic Lake LV.19.BULKMAT1 | ecosystem: Environmental > Aquatic > Freshwater >... | reverse complement strand
TGCTCAAACTTTTACATTTACCATGTCTGGCTTTCCTACTGCTGATTCAGGTAATGGACAAGTTACTAAAATTGGTTTCAGTCTTCCTGTTAATGGGGTAGCGATTGGTCAATCCGCTACTTTAACGGCTGACAATTTTGCATTGGTATTCGCAGCTTCTACTTTAGGATCATTAATCACAGTCGCTTCTATTGGATCTTCGTTACAGTTTGAGGTAGCTCAAGCTGGTGTAGCTGGGAACGCTTATACATTATCGAAATCTGAACCTGGAGTTTTACCTGGGTCTGAGAGAATTGTTTTAAGCGGATCTATCTTTCAAGGTGGGGTTAATTCAATTGCATCATCTGTGAATGTTGACCTAAGGAGAGGTGACATTTATGTTGTTCTCTACGGTGATGCTGGATCGATGGAACTTTGGGGCTATGATGGTATCAGATTCCGAAATTTAACTTCTGCATCTACGGCTACTTTACTGGATTTCCACAGACGCAACTTATTAGCTAATGAGAAGCATCTGACTGAGAATGAAAAAGATGCCTTAGTGGGTTCGGTTGGTACACCTTCTTCTACAAACAAATTTGTTACGCAAAGTGACACATCTGTACTGACAGCTAACTTAGCTGCTGCTTTGCAGGGTGCTGACGATGTAGCCCCAGATGGGGGGAATAGGTTCCTCACAGAGGCTAGATATCGTGGGGAAAGAGCAGAGATCTCTATCCCTGTTCATGTAGTGACTGGGGATATTACTACTTTATCCTTTACAGTTAGCAATGTGTCTTCAATGGCTAATATAAAGATTGGGCAATTAGTTACTGGTTCTGGAATACCAATCAATACGTTTGTAAACGGGTTAGGTCTTACTTCCTTCTCTATTTCGAACGCAGCCACAGCTACGACGGTTGGTTTGTCTATTACGTTGCAACAAGACTTTGTTAAATTGCCAGCGAATGAGCGATGGGTTGTGGGCACTGGAGCAAATACTGCAATTCAATTCTTTAATGTGGTGTTTACAAATACCTTAAATAATCCAGGTGGACCTACTGAGTATACTCAGGTCGATTTTACACCTGTATATGTATCTCAATTCTATAATGCTTCATCCTTTATTCCAGTGAATTTGTTAGATCCAAGCAATGGTCTAACAGGCTCTGATGCTCATGGAATATACCCAAGACCTGATGCTATTGTTTTAGGTAATCCAGTAGATTTGTATGTACAATTATCTACTATTCCTAACAATGGAGACTGTACTGTTCTTTACTCAAGAGCAGCTAAAGAGAAAGTACGTCTAACTTCTGCTGACATGTTAATGGGTCCGCAGAGGATTGTTCCTGCATCTTTAAAAGATATCGAAAACAAAGTTAACGAATTAAGGTTTAATGCTGGTATTGGTGTTGCCGCTTCAAGCATAACCTTCCCAGCTAATTTGTTTGTAACTAGCAACTTACAACTATTTACCTTCAGGCGAGCTGTTGGTAGTAAGATGTCGGTACTGACTTCAGGTTTCTCAATTGATTTTGCTTTAGGTACGGGAACAGGTGGAATTGTAAATTCGTTTACTCCTGTAACTTTTCCTTCAGCTAATATTTGGACTAAATATATATTGGCTTTGACCTCTGAGGCGTTAGTCAATGTCTATAAGTTATCAGACCATTTAGAATTTTCAACTGATCTAGAGTTCAATTCTTCTTTAAGTGCTGTGGCTGCTCCTAATTTAGCCTTTACTAAAGGTGAGTGGGTATTTGCAGTTGTGGCAGTTGAATCCAATCCAACTAACACAGGGATTGAAAATCTTTTATCTTCTTCTGTAGAGCTTTATCCTTATCAAAGTACTAACTCTAGAGATCCAGGATCTAAAATCATAGTTGGAGATGGGGTATCTACCTTCGGTCATTTCTCAGGACCTGATGCTCATATACGGGCTTTAAAGACTGCCTCTAGTGGTGACACTATTCAGATGTTGCCAGGAAATTATCTTGGGCAGTGGCTTTTAGATAAAGCAAACATCACTGTTGAATGTGATAATGGTGCCGTGTTTAAGCATCAAGTCGCTATGATTTCTTTGGCTGTTCCTTTTGGGAACGTGAACTTCAGTTTGGATACTATTACCCGCACTGCTCATGGTCTTTCAAATGGCCACACAGTTAAAATTACGACTAGTGGTGTGATGCCTGGGGGGTTATTAACCTCTTTAACTTATTATGTTGTAAACGTTACTACGAATACGTTTAAGTTAGCTCTAACCGCTGGCGGTTCGGCTGTTGATATTACCTCCCAAGGTACTGGTACGCATACGATTGAGACTTCTTTGACTTGTCTGAATATCAATGCTTCCAATGTAGTAATTGAAAAAGCTAGGTTTAAAAATTGTGATGTGGCTTTCAATTTAACCCAAAATGCTACAGAAGCGGCTATTAAAGATCCACAATTTGAAGCTACTGTGCTTAAAAACTTCACAGCTTCTTCTGCTGTTACAAATCCAAATCTGTCATTTAAGTATTCGTCAGTAGCTACTTACACCTGTACAGATGGAACAGTTGGTGATTTTGTTGGTGACTTCAATTCAGTAAATGCCTTAAATGATGCCCATACCGCAGCAAGCCTTGGTGATCTTATTGTGGTTTACCCAGGCACCTATTCTCGCATAACTGCATGGACTAAAAATCAAATACATTTAAAAGGCCATGGAGCGGGGCAAGTATTCATTGATGGTGGAGGCAGTAATGCTTCTATGACAATATCTGGCTCTAGCAACATCTTTGAAAATATTGTTTGCACAAACGCCACGGCAGGTATTGATTGCACTGGAAGTGCTACCTATAATCATTTTGATGATACTGTGACTTTCAGTTCAACTGTGGCAGTAACTATTAAATTCCCAACGACTGGCGGTAACAAACACTTTAATTTCCACCCAAGTATTAGCGGTAACATTTCTGTAAGTGGTATTGTAGGTAAGACCTTAGGTACGGTAAGTTGCGGTGACGGTGTAAACTCTTGGGGTGATTACGTAGGTTTAGATGCCATTAGCCAAGCAATTGTTTTTGAGCAGCAAGGCACGGTTATTAGAGTTGGTAAAGGAACTTACTCACCTATAAGCGGTGTGAGCTTGTCTAATTTGGTCATTCAAGGATCTGGTAACAATTGTGTTATTCAAGCTGTGCAAATAGATGGTGACACACATTGTATTGCTTTGGTTGGTGATAAGAACAAAATTAGTGGATTTAAACTGGAAGCATTAGGTAATGATCTCTCAGGTTACGCTATTAAAGGTGTAGAAGTTAACGGTAATGAGAACTTAATTCAGGATATGACTTTTACTGAGTTGGGTGCTAACCAGATTTTAGCTAATAGAAAATATCATGTACTCTCTGGTATCCGTAACCGATTCATGCCCCATACTGGAGCCCCATCGGGAATGATCTCTTGGACTGTAGGTGATGGTAAGAGATCTTATGGAGATTTTATCGGTCCAGGAGCTATTGGATCGGCTGTAAATACTTTACCAACAGCACCATCTTCTATTGATGGTAATTTTTCGGCTCCTGTCGGTAACCAAGTCACCTTTACAGATTTCTCAGCACCTGCCATTGTAGAATTTATAACCACAGCATCACCCTATTATGTAGATACTCTTCACAGGTTTATAACAATTACTGGAGCGGTGAATCTTACAAACAATGGCTCTTGGAAAATTGTTTCCGTTATTTCAGGAACTTCTCTTACTTTAGAACGTGCAGACGGTGGGACTTTTATTGTTGAGTCCAATTTGGTTTGGAACATGGTTGCGGGTGCTAAGATTGTGGTGTTGCCTGGGAACTATGACAATTTCACCATCCAAGAAACCCAAAATGATATTCATTTAGAAGCTTGGGGAGCTGGTGGCGATGTTATTGTTAAAGGCGGTACTCCTCTTATCTATGTAAAAGGAAACCGAAACAAAGTTTCAGGCTTCAGACTTGAAGGTATTGGAACTGGTATTCAAATTCAAGGACAAGGTAATACATTTGATTCGAACCGTTTTGGTTCTACATTAGCTGCTACTTATGCAATTGATGTAAATGCTACAGATAATAAAATTTATGATGCTCCGCAAAACCAGTCTAAAGACTGCTACACAGTCTCTGCCTACGCTAGCCGTGCTGACTTTGTAGGTACTACAGAAGCTGCTATTCAAGCCGCTGTTACAGCAGCAGCAGCAGATCCTCACATTAAACGGGTGTACATAGGAGCAGGTACTTATACACTGACAGGTACGGTTAATGTTCCAGCTAATGTGACTATTTATGGTGCTGGTTATAATACGCTTCTAACTAGTGGTGGTGGATTCGATGCTTTTACATTGAACGCAGGCGGTAATCAGACTATATCTGGAATAAGGTTTAACACATTTTCAAATTCATTACTGGGTCCTGCATCAGGTGTCTTTGCTTATGGCAATTGGCTAATAGCAGCTCCAATAAATGTCAACGTAACTGGCTCTGTGGCGGATAACTTGTAAGGATATCAATGGCTTATCTAGATCCAGTAGATACAATTTCCTGTACACTTTCAAAAGAAGGACGTAATTTACTTGCACGTCTTAAATTTGGACATGAAGCTCTTTTTCGTATTTTAGGTTGGCAAATTGGTAGAGGTGGATACCAACATTTAAACCCTGTTCACACGATACCCATAGCGGATAATGCATCAGAATCTGTTGGGTATATTGAAGTTTTAGATAACTCTGATTGGGAATCTGGCGATCAGATAATTTTAAATGGTAAGTCTTTTAGCCGTGGAACTCATTGGGTTGAGGGTCTTACTATTCAGCAAACTGTGTTGAATATCATAGATGCAATTTTAGATTCTAAAGATCAAAGACATTACAGGTTAGTGAATGTGGATGTTGATCCCTTTAATTCCAGTAGAATCAGGCTTAGGTCTGTAGTTACAGGTAATGTTTTAGCGGGTAGAGTTTTTCAATTTTCTCCTTTAGATATTAATACGGTAACGGATGTTATCACTCTTCCTAATCATGGTTTTTCAAATGCTATGATGGTGAACTTCGTCACTACGGGCACATTGCCGACAGGTGTAGCAGCTCTCACTAATTATTTTATTTCGAACGTAACTACCAATACGTTTAAATTATCTACTACTTTGAATGCTCCTACCTATGTAGACTTTGTGACTCCTGGAACAGGAAATCACAGTGTTGTGCCTACGGGTAACATTTTCCCTTTGAATCATGCTGAGACGACAGGTTTTGGGGATACGATTAATTTCTTGATTACTCCGATGTCTATGGCTGTTTCCACAACGCTGTTAGATCCTGCATATCCAATTCCACCATTACTAGGAACTTATTTCTTACCTGATGGTAGAATTGAAATTCCTACTTCTACGACCGCTTCTTTTGTCATGAGGATACCCGATGGTGCTGTTGGTATGAATGCTTATGGAGAAATCGGTTTGTGGGTTGAGGTTTTAGAGTCTATTCACCCAATGGAAAAGGGTAGGCATGTATTATTTGCACACGGTCATTTTCCTATCTTGGCTAAAACAGACCGGAGTCTATTGACTTTCAGAGTATTAATTCACTACTAAGAGGCTCATTATGGCATATGATAATTCAGTCAGCTTATTAAGAAATCCTACAAAACCTGATTCGACAAACATTCGAGTAGCAGAAGGTTTAGGTACAACTGTACTTTCTAAATCGGATAGTTTTAAACAGCTTTTTAATTTAACTGCTGCACGCACTGTCCAACTTCCTTCAACAAGCGTCATCGGTGGTGATTTTTTCCGTTTGGAAAATAGGACAGCTTTTACTTTGAGTGTGTCTGCAAGCAATGGTTCTTTACTGACAATTGCTAACAGTTGCAACCAAAGAGCTGTTGTAAACATCGGCTGGCTAATGTTGACGGCTCTTCAGGACAATCCTACGACACCTGCTCATTGGTATGTCCTCGAATGTGTTGATACAGGTTCTTATACACCAGTTATTACTGCTTCAACAAATGTGACAGTGAACTCGTCGGCAGTCCCCCATTGGTACCAGCGTATAAACAACACTGTTAGAGTTGATGGGCTTTTCAACAACACTGTAAATCCTGGAGCTGGTGGTGCTACTTTTACATTTTTCGTACCTATCTTTAGAGAAACCAATTTCATTCAAGGTAAAGTGTCAGGTTCTGGTATCGACACTGGAACTGTTACTCCACAAACAGTTTGGGCAGCTATCGGATCAGGGTCTATAGATCGTATTAGTTTGAGTACTACGAATTCAGGCGATCCAAGTAACCAAGACGTTAATGTCACATTTAGTTACAGGCTCGACTAAGGGGAGAAGAGATGCGTTTAAGAAGAGATGATCCTAATACGGTTAAGATGGGTGTATTTGATGCTGCTGGGCAACAACTACCCTATGTTGTCAGCTTTGATACTGAGACATCTGAAATTGAGATGTTTATTAAACTTAAAGATGAAGAAGCTGTTAAAGATTCTGATGAGAGATTCTTATACTTAGCTATTGCCGATAAAGATGGTGAGCTTAAACCTTTTGCAGCTAAGTTCGTTTTACCTGGGGCTTATGCTATGGACGAGACTGGAAAAGTTTTGAAATGAGGGCTTGTGGGTAGAATAAATCAGATTGAAGAATTAGTGGCGGGAACACTGAATGATTATTCTAACCTTAAATTAATGGTTAGAGGTCGCCCCCGTTATTTAGATCCTCAACTCAATGGTGGTGAAGTACGTTTCGCTAACAAGCGAGGATTTGCTTTTACTGCTTTGACTCCAGACAATAGATACCCTCTTGCTGAATCTGCTTTTGTAGCATCTAATTTAATTACCTTACAGAGCCGTCCTAATTGGTATCAGATCGAGTGTTTGATTAGGGTGGGACCTGATGAACAAACTGGTGAATTGCATATAATTCAAGATCTTGTAGATGCTACGACTATTAAAACAAGAGAACCTTTGGTTCAGAATTATGTCGTGAGTGACACTAGTGAAATCATAAATGGGGTTGCTTTAGTTGGAATTCCTGGAAGCTTCTTTGCTATGACAGCAGCACCTTATGATAAAAAAATATTACTTATTGAGACTTGGTATAAGATAGTTCCTGGGGATTCTTTACTTTTATCTCCTACGCCGGAGGTCTTAGATAGTCTTGCACAATATCCCATGACACGTTGCCATTTAATTGGAACTCGTGTGGGGTCAGGTATAGAGCCTGCTGTGGTTTATCGATATGAAGTTGAAATTAAAACCGACAGTAATTTAATTCCTTTCCCCCCAAAAACAGGACTTCGTTTATATTTATCTGCCAAACCTATGTATCAAAGAGGGGATTTTGGTGTGGGTGATTTAAAGATAGACGGCAATGTTGGACCTTGTCTGCTTGATGCTTTCTATGGTGGTTTGTTAATCAACCAGCAAACCAATACTGTATTGGGCATAAAGACTTGGGACGGGTTTGGTCATCAATTAAATGCTTCCCTGACTAATAATCAGGAATGGCAATCTATACCTTCTAATTATATTCTTCTAGAAAGACCCATTAGATCTGATTCATTTATCTTTTGGCAAAGAATTCAGGGTTTTTTCCAACTGTTAAAAGGTGGATTTTTTCAAGCTCAGTTGAATTCTAGTGGTGAGTTTGTAATGTCTTCGGATTTACTTGTTCCTAAATGGGGATCTGATAGGCAACATGGTTGGGTCATTCCAATTATTTCTCAGGCAGCTTTGAGAATATCAGTTCAATTTGAACCGCAAGAGAGGCAATATTTTGACGTTCCTGCTTCTACTTTATTCTTTATTAGACCTAAACTTTTTGTAGATCCAAATAAAAGACCTATTGATAGAATTGTAATTGGAATGAAGGGATCTCCAGATTCTAGAGTTGAGATGCGTACTTGGGAATATGATGGATCTGCTGTTCTGTCTCTGTCATATTATTTATTAGGTGCAGGTGCTACATTTGGAGATGACAGATGGTTAGCTGGTGGTTTCTGTGTAAAACCGCTATTCTACAATTTAGATGTTCTAAAAGCGAAGTACTCAGACGGCAGTTCAAAGTACAATGCAGGGTATGTGTACGTTTAACTAGATTAATTGACCAAATAACAAGACTTTGGGTAGTATGACAACACTTCTTCCTTCAGTAAATTTTGATAGTAATCCTGGATATTCCGAATGGAAATTTCTTCACCAAATATATAGTGAAGAAGTATTTCAAAGATCCTTGATTGGTTGTAATCCTGGGATTGTTGATCCAAGTGGTGATCCCGCTACTGCTCCCTTTGCCAGCACTAGACCTCTTTTTGTATCTGTTAACCAAAGTAATTCGTTAGCTTTGGATTTAACTAAAGGATACGCAGTTACCCCTAATCACAAATTAATAGTGGTAAATGACAACCTATCATCCATCCCATTACCTGATGTGGTAGCTGATAAACTCTACGTCTTGATTTTGGAATATAAGCTTATTGCGTCATCCGAGACTAGAACTAATAGGTTTGGTAATCCAGCGGAAGTAAGGTTAGAGCGTCCTTCTTCAGCTCCTTTTGGTGCAGAAGCGTCTACCTTGTCTCAAATTGCTTCGGTTGTTAGTTTGACTGACTATAGCAATCCTTCTTTGTTTTCTACAGATCGTAAATTAGACATTGTTGTAGCTGCTGTTTTGGTTGTACGTGCTGATGCAATTACAGGACAATTGTCATTACTTATAGATTTGACCCGTACTAGCTTTGATTTCAATCGTCTTTGGTTTTCCCCTGTTGATGTGCAACATAGAGCTAAGGTTGGCTCTGGCGTTGTAACAGACAACAATCCTCATGGAACCCAGCTTCAAGATCTTTCCAGTGCTGGTTTCACACTTTACCAACAGATTTTACCTCGTGGTGGGGTCTTCTCTAAAGACACTACTTACTATGGATACCCAGGTACGTTCTGCCAAGAGCTTGTTTCAATTAGTCGGTATGAGACAGACATTGGTGGGCTTGTAACTTCTGATATAGCCGCAGATCTTCCCCCTTTGACTGGTAGGTACTTTGTTACCTTAACTAAAGTACCAAGCCGTGTGGGTTCTTTATATAGGGTTGGTGAACCCTGGAAACCAATTCCATACTATTGGAAGCCAGGGACTCGTTATTTAATTTTAGCTACCTTAGAACAGCCATTTTTATATGGTGCATCTCTTAACTTTGAATACTTCTCAGTAAGTGCTCTGATGCCTCCTTCTGAGTCTTTGACTTTAGGAGTTCAAAGCTTTGAGGTAGGTGAGCCGACTGCTTCTTTGGATTATATCATTTCAGGGGGTCAAGCGATTGACTCCTTAAACCAGACATCTATTAACTTATCTGCTTTCACAGGTCCTATTAAAAAGGCTTACAATGTAATTTGTAATACGGATGGGACTTTAGCTTTAAGTCCTCAGAATTTAGTTCCAGTTATTAGAATAAAAGATCTCGTAACACAGAATCAGATCGCAATTAATCAAGCCCCACTTAATGGGTCTGCTTGTAGTTTAACGGTGGGTTTGACAGGTGTTGTTGAGAGTTTGTCTGCCGCTCCAGGCTTTGATTTGAATTTGAAAGTTAGAATTAACGGACTGGATAAAAACGGTGGAAATCTTGAAGAAGACATTACTTTTAGAGCTTCGCAATGGACTGAGCAAAGCAAGACAGAGCTTAGAGAGGAGCCTCTTCAGTTCCGTAAGTCTAAAAATAAATTTCAACTTATTAATTATATAAAAATTCTAAATACGACTACAGACCCCGATAATTCAGGTAATGATGCGATCTTATCAGTCTGGGCAAATATCTTTGAAGCGTCAGCTAATCAAGAACTTGCTAACATTGCTTCTTTCTTTTGGGACGGGAGCGGTGGACGTAGAGTAACCGACACTCGTTTAGTGGCTACTGCGACTCAAAGAGAAGATCAGAAAACTTTCCGTTTTCCAAACTTGTTGCCTGAGAATGATGCAGCCTTTACTCAGGAGCTTTTCTCAGTATTGCTAGATCCACCTCTTACTGATCCTAATAAGCATTCTAGGCGTCTTGCTTTAGAGTTAGATGATGACCGTTATCTATCGGAAACTTGGAAAGAATTTTCCTCAGTTGATGCTTCAGGTAAGATACAAGTTATTTTATATTCTTTAGTTACTCAGGGTATGACCTTAAGGTTATCTGAGAACAAAGTTCTTAAGTTTGTTACAAGTTCCCCAAATGCTACCTTGGGTCAAATTCTTATTCCATCATCTCTTTTAACTGGTGATGTGGAAATTAAGAATAATTTAGTAACCACTATTAACAATCCAATATTTGATTCTACTTGGTTCGCAGAAGCAGGTAACACAGATGTTACCTTGTCTAGATCTGAATCAAACCCTGACGGATTTGCTGTCTGTAAACGTGTGAAGTTGCAGTTCAGTGGTTCATTCACTGCTGGTACGATTAACTTCACGGTCAAGGGTATTCCTATTACCCCTGTAGTATCTACAGGGGTGCATGTTGATACTTTGGATCTGATTGTAAATGCTATAAATGCTATTTCAAATCTTACAGGTATAAGTGCAGTTCAGGTCCCAGAAGCTTTAAGCTACATAATGTTTAACGGACCAGTTAATGGTGCCCCGTTTATTGTAACTTCACCTGTTCTCACTGGAACTTTAGTAACCGCTGGTTTGTCAGAGCCTCCTGATGCTTTTATTCTGACGCAACCTACAGACGGTATATTACCTACAACCCATCTTCCTCAAAGATATTTATCAGCAGAGAAAAGTTGGAACTATCTCTCTAGAGCGATTCCTTGGCCTGGAGTTAAACTTCAAGCCGCTATTTATTTCTCAGGTGATGTATCGACTAGTATTCAGAACTTTGACCAAATAGAACTTGTTCCAGGTAAAATTCTTATTGCAAGGTACGGAGTAGTTCCCCCTTCGATTAACCGTTCTGCTGGTGAGTTTTTAGTAACTAAGACAGGGGCACAGCCTCTGTTAGATACCTTACAGAGTATGGCAGATACGATTAATCATCGTGATTTTAATTCAGGATGTCGGGCTACAATTGATATAACAGGTACAAAGCTTCTTGTTGAGATCGGTGGTTATGCAGCGGCTACGATTCAGCTCTTAGCGGAGTCTATTCCAACCACTTGGTTAATTGATTCATACACCCCTATTGGCGGTGGTCATGGTGATTCTACTGGATTTTTAAAAGCTTTGCATCCTTTAGAGTTTGCTGAGTGGCGTTACCAATTGATTTTACCAGCAGCTTCTGTGGGTACTTTTACTGCTGGCAATATCCTTTTAGATCCTTCAAACCAGATCACACTTACCGGACATGGTTTATCTTCTGGTAATATTGTTTATGTTCAATCGACAGGTGCAATTCCCTCTGGCTTAGTCGGCGGTCAGAATTATTATGTAGTTCAAGTAACAGCCAACACTTTTAAGTTATCAGCTTCTCCAGGCGGAACGCCTGTTCAGATATTTACAGGTGGAACGGGCATTCATACTTTGTTTGTTAATGCACCTTTTGGTCCTGGAAATTGGTCACCTTATGAACCTATGGAGATGGTGTCGCCTACTGCTTTTAAATTCGTGGGACCTCCTGCTGCTTCTCTTTACTGTGTGCAAATTAGGTTAAGAGGACTTAGAGGTCAACCTAACGGGTTTTCTCTTTACCAATTGAGTCCTCAAGTATCTGGTGCAACTTTAGGCTCGATAGACATTAGACTTACAGCTTTGGATGATCCAATAACTGGTGAAGTGGTTTTGGCTCGTGGATCTACCCCTAGCTTAGACGCTAGACTTACTCCTACGATTAATTTGGACGGATCTAGAGTACAAGACCCCGAAGTAACTGATGCTCGTAGCAGCACGGTTAGACCTCCTCAGTCTAATGTAAAGAATCGTCTTGATATTGGTGATGGTTTAACTTATTGGCTAACTGGTTCTGATACCAATTACGCAAATCCAACTGCTATGGGTAATTTAGGTATTCCAAACCACATCGTTAGTGGTAAGGCAGATGCTTTAGGTAACAGTGATTTCTTTACAGCAGCATCTCCAGCCATTAACAATCTAAAAATTCTTGGCAGTGACACATCTCCATTGATTGTATCTCTAAACGGTAACTATTACCGTCTCGCTAAGGACTCCACTGTAAGTCTTACGTCTTACCCATCGGGAACTTACTATATCCACGCAGAGATCAGAGAGATTGTAAAAACCTTTGCCCCTGCTGATGTTACGATTGCTTCAGACAATATTGCGATAACCTCCCATGGATTACGCACAGGCGATCCAGTTAAGTTTTCGTCTTCAGGTGGGTTGCCTGCTGGTTTAAGTGCATCTGTTACTTATTATGTGAATTCAGTACTTACATTAAATACCTTTAGTGTATCCGCTATTAATTATGCACCTAATACTACTGTGGATATCACCACCCAAGGAACTGGAACGCATACTGTAACTTTAGTGAATCAAGAACTCGGTCAGACAATTTTTGCAGGTACGGTGTCGGTAGGAGCTTTTAGTGGAACGTCTATTTTAGAGTCAGCCACTGTTTTTGCACCTACTGTGAATGATATGATAGCTACTCAGAAGACACCTTTAGTTCTTTATATTCCAAGTATGACAGTTGGAACACAGGCTTTCATTTCCCCTATTTTGAGTACTGCCGCTTCTAATCGACTAAATATTGCAGGCCAGTTTCCCAGTACTTTAGTTGCTGGAACTTATTTTGAAGTTAGAAGTTATAGAGAGTGTTCGTTTACTTTCAGTAATACACGTACTGAAAGTACTAAGAAACTTCCATTAGGACAAATTACTTGGAACGGAACTACGGTATCTAATGCTCGTTGCGGTAGGTACTTGGATAAGTATACTTCTGCTATAACTTCTTTATTACTAGCGGCCCCTACTTATGGATCTGTGATTTTTGATCATAACTTAGGAAAGATACCTTCACATTTCCAGGTTCTTTATCATACGACTTCTTTAGGTGATGTTAATCCTGTTTCGGCAGTTTCAGATTCTGTAGTTCAGGTTACTACAACGCAGATTATAGTAACTAACAGATATGACACAGTAATTGTGAAAGATATTACAAGAACGAATTTGGCTTCAGGTTATCTCCAACTTATTATCTAAAGGTAGATTGTGGCGGATAAATGCACCAAAAGTTGTGCAACTTGTAAGCTAGAAAAGGATCTAGCTTGTTTTAGCTTTCAAAGAAAAGCCGCAGACGGTCATCAGATGTACAGTAATGACGACTGTACTTTTTCAGATTTAAGGGGTTAAAAGTTGGCTCAAGAGCGTAAATTAGTATTTGGAGCTTTGATTGAGACAGAAGATCTCCCTATTGCTATATCCAATATCATGGCTCCAGGTCGTCTTAAAGGGATGATCATGACAGTGGGTGCGGCAGACTTGGTTACACTCACACCAGGATCTTGTTTGCTTCCTGATGGGGTCATCGTTATTGAAGATCAAGATAAACAACTTTTAGTAAGTAACTCTTCTTTTCCAGCAGATTACACACTTTTATACCAGCTTGAAGATTCTAGGGTCTTAGGTGGATCTCCAGCTATTTTACGAATTCTCCCTGGTATTTTAAAACAAGTCGATTTTACCGATGGTTGTATTTTGGGTTGGATTAAATATCCAGGCGGGTCTATTCCATTAGCCGATTCTCATTTCATCCAACCAGCTAGTATTCGAGTAGAAAGTACTCAAGGAACTTTGACTAAAATCTTTCTACCTCCATTTATGGAAGGTATTAGAGCTGCCAATGAACATAGGGGTAGTTCTATTCTAAAGTCTTTTAGACTAGCTAACCTGAGTGCTGTAACGTCACAGATTACTAGTTTTGGGGGAGTTCCTTCTAGAATTTTAGGGGCAACTGTTACTTCTGACACGGTAACTATTCCTGCTAGTAATGCTAACTACGATACAATGGCTTTAAAGAAAGTCTTTGTTACTGTTGGTGATACAGGTATTGCATCTAGTACTTTGGCTAACGTAGCTGCTGCAACATTGGTTACAGCAGGTCAAACAGTATCAGGCCCCGGAATTACAGTAGGATCAGTAGTAGTGTCTGTAAGTGGCAGCACGGTTGTTATGTCCGGTTTAGCCACTGTGACTGCTACAGGTGTTGCATTGACCTTCAGTGAGCCTATCTTCACTTATGACACAAGAGCTGCTTTCCAGGGGACAATTACTGGAGGAGTACCTAAGTCCTTTAATAAGGTCTCTTTGCCGACTTTAAAGTACATCATCAATCCTCAAGATACTTTGAAAGTAGAAACAGCAATTACAGGTTCACCCGCTAATGCTGTGGGAGAAATAAATGTCTTGGTGGAATCTCCAGCATCATCTGGAAATTGGCAAGAGGATTTACAGATAATTAGTGGGGAAAGTACACATCGTATTTTGAATATTAGTCCAACTACGTTAGTTTATAATATGAAATTACCATTTGTGATTACAGGTGAAGGTCAACCGAGAAAACTTATTACTCGGTTAAATGTGGATTTTAACTGCCTTGTAACTTTTAAACTCTTCGCAAATGGTCAATACCTAACGTTAGATCCAGTAAGTGGCACGGTGGCAAACACTGGAGGACTTATTACAAGAGAATTCAATATTCCTAACGTGAATACAGTAATATGGACAGCAGGTGAAACAGCTAATGTGGACGTGTCTATACAGGCGCAACCTGGAGGATCTGCTTCTTTAGCCCATATTTCCTTAACACTAGAGAGTGCCCCCTTCTTACTTTTCATTTAGTTCGTGAAGATTAAGATAGTCGAAGGTTTCTGACTCCCAAAGGTGGGAACGGTTGTTGGTTAATTTTATTAATTAAAGGTAATTATGACTGAATTCAACAAACCAATAAGCATTGGAGAAGACGCACTTAAGCAGTTCACTCCTGAAGAACAGTTCTTACTTCGTCCTATGAAGTCTGTTGTAGTGAACATGGAAGCCGTCGTTAAGTTCCACACTAACCAGCAAGGTAATCAAGTCAAAAAGAATCCTTTTGTTTCTTGGACTCTGAATAAGATATCTGTAATTGATAAGAATTGGCTATCCCAGTTCTCAGGACCTAAGATGCCTATTACAGATGGGGACTTTTGGAGAGTAAAAGTAGAGCATGAAACATCTCCAGGACAACCTCTGGGTTGTTTTGTTGTGCGACCGCTTTGGAAAGTAGAAAGAAAAGATCTAGTTCCTTTAGCCCCTTCGACCTTTACAAAAGTACAACACGGACTTACAGTATTGTTGTACCCAAAAATCAGACCTTGGCTTCCTTGGATCATTCCAAAAGCTTTAAGACAGATGTTGATGCGTAATACAGATGGTGCAGCTTTAGTTATTCCTTTATCTTATCCGCCTGAGAAGGCATTGGAAGGTAAAGATGAAGCATTACCTTCTGATAATGGGGCAATGGCTGATTTGAATGATATTATTGATGACGAAGGGGTTCAATACCCTTCGCCTTTAGATAAACCAGACGCTTATTAATTTCAATTAGGAGTAAATTATGGAAATGACGCCTGAGCAAAAGAGTGAAGTGAAGATCTCTGCATTACTAAAACGTGGTATGGAAGTTGTAAATAAGGTAACTGCTAAAGAGATGCTTCTCAATAAGACTGAGATGATCGATCTTTTAAACTTTGAAACCGCAGTCAAATTCATTATCGAAGCCGAAGACAAAGCTGAGAAAGCTAAAGCAGATGCTGAAGAAGCTAAACTAGCTGCTTAATTTTTTAATTTTTAAAAACCCTGTATCTAGTTAATATTCTAGGCACAGGGTTTTTATTATTGATGGGGTATTTATGAGTGCGTTACTTCGTTTATCTTTTTATTTTGCTTTGGCTTTTAAATTTCTAGAGCCTACAGATCCTTATCTGCCATATGTAGTAAATTACATAATGCTCTACAAAATATTTCTTGTTTTTTGCGTCTTTATTTTGCTTTTGGCTACTCTAGGAGTTTTAACCCACTCTTTGAAAGGACACAAAGTAGCGGTTGAAAAAGCAGTAAATAGAAAGCTTTTTTATAAGGTTTGGGATGTGTTTAATTGCTTATGCTTTTTAGCTATAGGCATATTAGGTATTGATTGGTGGGCCTTTATTTTGTTAGTCACAGTTCGGCTTGAGTATGCAGTACTTAAAACATTTTTGAAAGATAAGTTAAAAACACTATAATGAAACGTAGAGCATTTATAGGTGATGTCCATGGTTGTCCAGATGAGCTTTTGGCTCTGTTGTCTAAGCTAGCCCATGAATCCATAGATGAAATTTGCCACACTGGAGACCTCTTAGATAGGGGTCCAGATTCTGGTGCTGTCGTTCAGATCTGTGTTGAACGTAAAATAAAAGGTGTCATGGGTAATCATGAAAGCACTGTACTTAAGATGCGAAACCAAATCTTAAAAGGTCACAAACACAAAAATGTAACTGAGAAACATAGGACTATTGAGTCTATTCGTCATCAGGATTGGGCTTACTTAGAGAAGCTTCCTATTATGTATGCCTTTGATGATATCAATACCATCTTAGTTCACGGTGGGGTTTTGCCTAACATACCGCTTTATAAGCAACCATTTTCTATTTGTTGTATGCAGATGATTAAGCCTTGGGCTGGTGATGCGACGAGGTGGTGGGGGTACGATCACATTCATGAACGTACTGAAGAGGAAAATAGGGCAGATGGTTGGGTGAGATGGTATGAGGTGTGCAATCATGAAGAAATCATCGTCTATGGCCATTCTGTATACGAAAAGCCTTTTAGATACAATAATACAATTGGAGTAGATACTGGCTGTGTCTACGGGGGGGAATTAAGTGCAGTGATTTTACCGGATTGGAAATATATTTCAGTATCTGCTAAAAAAGCATATTTCCCAAAAAGAGATAGAAATTAAGTAATTATTTTGATAAAACCCCGCTTTAGTATCGTCATTTTAAGGATACTATTAAGCTAGAGATAAAGTAGTCTCACTTGGGGTACAAAAATGAATAAGCGTCTTCTTGCTCTTTTTATTTTTCTACTTTCTATTCAAGCCTCAGCAGCTCCAACTTGGATCTCTACAGGTCAGTTTAGGCTTACATCAGGACAGTGGGATTATTCCCGCAATAATCCTATAAGACTAAGCAACCCTATTATAAGTGATAAGCTACGCATATCATTTTCTAATTTCTGTGGCGATGTTAACGTTTATAATACATTCTTTAAAATGGATGATGGAACCTTTTTAGAGCAAAGTCCAAATCAGCATATTGATTTAGGCAACCACCAAGAAGTATTTTTCACTTTTAGTCCTAGAAAAGTTGTTGGTATTGGCTTTACAGCTTTTATGAATGGGGACTGTACTTTTGTTATAGATCAGCCGGAAACTGTTATTCCTCCACCCCCACCTCCAGGCATACCCAGTAATCTTCAATGCTCTAGGATCTCTGGCTTGATGTATTTCACCTATGGAGATCAATTAGATCAAGCTAGTGCTATCAGCGGGGCTCCACCTGATCCTTGCTTTGTGTTTATGAGGTTTAAAAGTCTATTAGACTATAGGTTCTTTCTTGATGACCGCAGAACTAAGAACTTGAGTCCTGACTTTGAGATCTTAATGCCTGACAATGTGAAAATTACTTTTGATGTGAGAGTACAGCAATGATTAAAGAAGGGTTTTTATGCCAAGTTTGGTTTGATTCAAGTAACATGTATGTCAAACGTATATCTGATGGTAAGTTAACCACCTTTTCAGAAGTCCATCTCACTAGGAAAACAATGATTTTTGAGCCCACCGATGCCGTGGTAGAAGAGGTTGTTACACTTCGCTATGAGACCTCTCAGGATTGAATATAGCGTTTAAAGCAGCGTAAGCTGCCTCTATCTGCTCTGGTGTGGGATTATAATAACAGTCCTTTAAAAACCAAGTTAGATCATCTTTAGATTCACATTTGTTTCCAGGACGGATATCTATTTTGATCTCTTCTAACCCGTAGCGGTTAGCTTGAGGTCCAAACCTTTCAGTAAGCAAATAGAGAAAACTTCTCCAAGCTTCTTTCTCTTGTAGCTCAGTACTGTATTCAGGCTCTTGGTAGACGTAGGTATCTTTTTCCTCACCTTCAATGACTTCTACTACTGCACCATTGTTAGCGTGCTCAAATATAAAGGTTATTTTACTCATGACTTCAACTCCTGAAATTAGCTGTCAGGTTTAAATCCAAGATAGGTCCTAGCTGCGTTCTTTCAGCTCTTATTTTTAGGTCTTGAGGTTGACCGTTAGAGCAAGCCACAGAGAAGGTGTAAAAGCAGCTTGCGAAGTCCCCTGTTCCAAAGCATTCCACTTCAGCCATTAAAGCTTCGGGAGCTGGTAGGGGGCATTGTACGCTATAGGTATTCTCTATTAGAGAAACATAACCAGTAAGACGATTGTCTTTTAAGATATTGTTTGCTGTGTATGGATCGACTGGTTGTAAGATGGCTGCTAATAACAATAAACTCATAAATATTAATAAACTTTTTAGACGAAGTGTTATCGATGCGAGTGGCTAAGGTTCTCCATCAGCCGGTAAAGATAGGTTGGCAGGATCAGCAGCTAGCCAAGATTGATGTTCTTTATCAATTGCCATCTTAGCTCCAAATTCTAACTAAAATCCAAGCGAGTTCTGGAATGGTTTCAGCAAAATCAATTCTGGCAGGTGAAACGTTTCTTACCCAAGTATTGCCAGCACTCTCTCTGCGCTGAACACCGTTCTGACTCACATCAATTTTAGTGGTTGCTGTAATGGTAGTAGCTAAAGAAACAGTCGTTACCCCACCAACACCCACAATGAATTCTTCATCTGTATAAAGAGTAGCTGCTCGTTTGCGCTTTCCAGATGCTTCATCGACCTGCAAATATCTTGAAGCCACAATTTATCTCCCTATTTATTGACTGTTTTAAATCTTGCTCTTGCACTAATTTCTTTCCAGTCACTGATCTCAAAATTGTGCATTACTTCTACAAATTTAGGAGTGAGCTGTAATATTCCTAAAGCTTTCCATGCAGCAGTAAGCTTGGGTAATTCTTTGCGAGCTAATTCAACATATTTTGGATCTATAGTGAGAATACTAATATGTGGTTTTAAATCTTGAGTGAACAAACGATAGTCTTGGATTCTACCATTACCAACCAAGTTTCTTAAAAAGAGGAAATAATCTTTAAAGCGTTGGGGGAGATCAAGTTCAAGAGTTATATAAGCGAAAGGAGTTTTTTGACCCTTCAATAACTCCACCTTCTTTATATTAAAGGTAGGAGCTTTCTGTTCCCCGAAAGATTTAGCTTTTTCTAGTTCTTCAGGGGTGGGAGTCTGTAATAGACCTATGCTTATATGACCCGATTTAGTCTTAGCGGGGATTACATTTATTCCAGCTTTGTTCAAAACATTTTTAAATGATTTTACAAAGTCTGACCAG
>Ga0163144_10010748_pt1 | contig 19462 bp, 13 predicted proteins | sample OliLak19BULKMAT1_FD_123175 | JGI IMG/M metagenome (GOLD analysis project Ga0163144, IMG submission 123175) | Freshwater microbial mat bacterial communities from Lake Vanda, McMurdo Dry Valleys, Antarctica - Oligotrophic Lake LV.19.BULKMAT1 | ecosystem: Environmental > Aquatic > Freshwater >... | reverse complement strand
CTTCAATCAGGGCTTCAATCAGGGCTTACGGCACGATTATCACGCTTTTCCGGCGCGCTCACTTGCAGCCCTGCCCCCGCCGCCCGGTTCAGGCCGGGGCCCTCGCCTGCTCGTGGCCGCGGATGCGCCGCGCCAGCGCCATCGCTACAAACGTAAAGGCCACCGCAATCCAGCCCAACGTGCCGTAATGCGTCAATTCGCCGCCGGCGGTGCGGCCGATGATCAGGCTGCCGAGGAACACCGCCAGTCCCGAACTCATCTGCTGGATGGCGCTGTAAAAGCTCATGAAACTGCCGCGCATGCGCGGGTCGGCGGCCGAGGTGATGATGGCCATGGCCGGCACAAAACGGCTGGATACGATGGACATGAAAATGGTCGAGGCGAGCAGTGCCGCCCACAGCGGCAGCGGCGGCAGGTGCGTGGTCAGCAGCAGCGGCAGGATGGACAGCAGGCTGAAGGTCATGAATACGCGCCGCTTGCCATGCAGGTCTGACATCCGGCCCGCGGTGCGCTGCACCAACAGCGTGACAATGCCGCCGACGAAATACAGTAACGCCAGTTCGTCCTCCTTCACCCCGACGTTGGAGACCATATAGGGACTGACGAAGGGGATGACGATGAAGCCGGCGAACATCATCACCGAGGCGAAGGCATAGGCAAGCAGGTGGTTGCGGTTGCCAAAAACCATGCGCAATTGCTGCAGCGGACGGCGGCCGCGCGCGCCCTCGATATGCCCGCGCACCGGCGGCAGCACCCAGACCGCCAGTGCCAGCATCACCGCCATCAGGCCGGCAATGACATAAAACGGCATATGCCAGCCAAAATGGGTGGCAAGGTAAAGGCTGAGCGGCAGGCCGAACACCGAGGCCAGCGAAAACGCCGACATCACCACGCCCAGCGCCTTGCCGCGCCGCCCCTCGGGAATGACATCGCTGACAATCGCCAGCACCGTCGAGGACAATACACCGCCAAAGGCGCCGGCCACCGCGCGCGCCGCCAAAAGGCCGGCATAGCTTTCGGCGTTGGCGCAAAACAACGCGGTCACGGCAAAGCAGCCGAGCAGCAGCGTCAGCGTGCGCTTGCGGTCAAAGCGGTCAACGACAAAGGCCGCCATCAGGCCGGCGAGGCTGCCGCACACCGTATAAATGGACACGAGAAAGCCGAACTGCGTCGGCGTAATCTGAAACAGGCGCATGAACTGCGGCCCGAGCGGCATCATCAGCATGAAATCGAGCACCATGCCGAACTGCACCGCCGCCAGCACCGTCAGCGTCAGTCCGTCGCGCCGCCTGGGTTGTTGCTGCGATACCGGTGCATTCATTGACCGAGTTTAACCGTGAACGATGAAAACCGGATGATCGCAGAGGCGCGCGAGCGTCGCCGCGCCAAAAAACAAGGGGGCCGCAGCCCCCTTGTCGTGCCGCCTTGTCCCGCCCGGTCAGAACAGACCGACCACCTTGCCGTCAACGAGGTCGATCTTGCTGGCCGACGGAACTTTCGGCAGCCCCGGCATGGTCATGATGTCGCCGCAGACCATCACCACGAACTCCGCGCCTGCGGCAAGCCGCACCTCGCGAATGTTGATCGAATGGTTTTCCGGCGCGCCGCGCAACTGCGCGTCGGTCGAAAAGGAATACTGCGTCTTCGCCACGCACACCGGATAGTGGCCGTAACCGTCCTCCTGCAGCTTCTTGATCTGGCCGCGCACCTTGGCGTCGGCCGTCACTTCGCTCGCGCGATAGACCTTTTTCGCGATCTTGCCGATCTTGTCCCACAGCGTGTCCTCTTCGTCGTAAACGAAAGTCACGCTGGATTTCTGCTCGCACAGCCCAACCACGATGTTGGCCAGTTCGGCCGCGCCCTTGCCGCCGTCGCCCCAGTGCGTCGCCAGCACCACCTTGACGCCCAGCTTTGACATGCGCGCCTTGAGCATTTCGATCTCGGCTGCGGTGTCACTGTTGAATTTGTTGATCGACACCACGCAGGGGATACCGTAGACCTTGGTCACGTTCTCGACGTGGCGCTCGAGGTTGACAATGCCCTTGTCCAGCGCAGCGAGGTTTTCCTCGGTGATGGTCTTCAGGTCGGCGCCGCCGTGGTACTTCATCGCGCGCACCGTGGCGACAATGACCGCCGCCGAAGGGCGCAGGCCCGACTTGCGGCACTTGATGTCGATGAATTTCTCGGCGCCGAGGTCGGCGCCGAAGCCCGCTTCGGTGACCACATAGTCGGCGAGCTTCAACGCGGCCTGCGTCGCGATCACGGTGTTGCAGCCGTGGGCGATGTTGGCGAACGGGCCGCCGTGCACGAAGGCCGGGTTGTTCTCCAGCGTCTGCACCAGGTTGGGTGCGAGCGCGTCCTTCAACAGCACGGTCATCGCGCCATGGGCCTGAAGGTCGCGCGCGTAAACCGGCTTTTGCTCGCGGGTGTAGCCGACGACAATGTTGCCGAGGCGTTTTTTCATGTCCTCAAGCGAGGTGGCGAGGCAGAAAATCGCCATCACTTCGGAGGCAACGACGATGTCAAAGCCATCCGAGCGCGGGTAACCGTTACCCGGGCCGCCGAGCGAGGCGACGATTTCGCGCAGCGCGCGGTCGTTCATGTCCACGACACGCTTCCACTGGATGCGGCGCACGTCTATGCCCAGTTCGTTGCCGTGGTGGATGTGGTTGTCGAGCAGCGCGGCGAGCAGGTTGTTGGCAAGCGCAATGGCCGAAAAGTCGCCGGTAAAGTGCAGGTTGATGTCCTCCATCGGCACCACCTGCGCATAACCGCCGCCGGCCGCGCCACCCTTCATGCCGAACACCGGGCCGAGCGAGGGCTCGCGCAGGCAGATCATCGCCTTCTTGCCAATGTGGTTGAGGGCGTCGCCAAGACCCACGGTGGTGGTGGTCTTGCCCTCGCCGGCGGGCGTCGGGCTGATCGCCGTGACGAGGATCAGCTTGCCGTCCTTCTTGTCCTTTAGCGTATCGATGTAGGGCAGCGAGACCTTGGCCTTGAAATGGCCGTAGGGCTCGAGGTGCTCCTCGCCGATACCCAGTTTTTCCTTGGCGAGTTTGGCGATGCGCACCATTGTGCCGGCCTGGGCAATTTCGATATCACTTGGCATGTTGCTGTCTCCTTTGGTTGATGATTTGATCTGCCGTTGCGCTGCCCTGCAACGGCAAATTCATGTCTTTTAATTTCGAAAACCCGCGCCGGGCGGGGCTTTCAAGTCGATTGATGTGACTTTTTTGTCACCTTTTCCGCCGTTCCTGCCGGGTCATGCGTTCTCCTCCTGCGCCCTGGCGCGCAGGATCTGCCCGCCGCCATAACTCGCCTGCTGCGGCGTCGCACCGCCCTTGCTCACTTTCACCGCGCAATACTTGAACTCGGGAATCTTGCCAACGGGGTCGAGCGCCGGATTGGTCAGTTTGTTGGCCGAAGCCTCGTAGTAGCAGAACGGGATGAATATCGCCCCGGTCGGCGTGCCCTCGTCGGCGCGCGCATACAGCGCGATGCTGCCGCGACGCGAGGCCACGGTGACCACCGCACCGGGTTTGATGCCAAGGCGCGCCATGTCGAGCGAATTCATCGAGGCCACCGGTTCGGGCTCGATCGCATCGAGCACACCGGCGCGGCGCGTCATCGAGCCGGTGTGCCAGTGCTCGAGCTGGCGCCCGGTGATCAGCACCATCGGGTAGTCGGCGTCGGGCTGCTCGGCCGCGGTGATGAAATCGGCCGGCACCAGCCTGGCGCGGCCGGTGGCGGTCGGGAAATTTTCGGTGAAGATCACCGAGGTGCCCGGGTCGCCCTCGTTCTCGCACGGATAGGTGACCGACGAGTCGCGCTCGAGCCGCTCCCAGGTGATGCCGGCGATGGAGTCCATGCCTTTGCGCATTTCGTTGAAGACATCGCGCGGGTGTGAGTACGTCCAGCCAAGTCCGAGGCGTTTGGCCAGTTCGACGATGATCCACAAGTCCGGCCTGGCCTCGCCCGGCGCGTCTACCGCCTTGCGGCCAAGTTGCACCAGGCGGTCGGTGTTGGTGACGGTGCCGTCCTTCTCCGGCCAGGCCGTGGCCGGCAGCACCACGTCGGCGAGATACGCCGTCTCGGTCAGGAAAATATCCTGCACCACCAGGTGATCGAGTGATGCGAGCCCGGCGCGGGCATGATCGGCATCCGGATCGGACAGCGCCGGATTCTCGCCCATGATGTACATCCCGCGGATCTTTCCCTCGCAGGCGGCGTTGACGATTTCAACCACCGTCAGGCCGGGCTTGGGGTCGAGGGCCATGCCCCAGAGTTTTTCAAAGCGCTCGCGCGCCTCGGTGGTGGCGACGCGCTGATAGTCGGGGTAGAACATCGGAATCAATCCGGCGTCGGATGCCCCCTGCACGTTGTTCTGGCCGCGCAAGGGGTGCAGGCCGGAACCGGGCTTGCCGATCTGCCCGGTCACCATGGCCAGCGCAATCAGGCAGCGCGCGTTGTCGGTGCCGTGGATGTGCTGCGAAATGCCCATGCCCCACAGGATGATCGATGCTCGGGACGTCGCATAGAGCCGCGTCACTTCGCGAATTTTCTCGGCTGGTATGCCGCATACCGGCGCCATCAGCTCGGGCGAAAATTTCCTGACGTTCTTCGCCAGTTCTTCGTAGCCCGAAGTGCGGTCGCGGATAAACGCCATGTCGGCAAGCCCCTCTTCCACCACCACGTGCAGCATGGCGTTGAGCAGTGCCACGTCGGTGTCGGCCTTGAACTGCAGCATATGCTCGGCGTGGCGCGCCAGTTCGGTGCGGCGCGGGTCGGCGACAATCAGCTTGCTGCCCTTTTTGACCGCGTTCTTGAGCCAGGTCGCGGCCACCGGGTGGTTGACCGTGGGATTGGCGCCGATGAGGAAAATGACCTCGGCGTTTTCGACGTCGCGCACCGGGTTGGACACGGCGCCCGAACTCACCCCTTCCATCAGCGCAGCCACGCTCGAGGCATGGCACAGCCGCGTACAGTGGTCAACGTTGTTGGTGCCAAAGCCGGTGCGGATCAGCTTCTGAAAGAGATAAGCCTCTTCGTTCGAGCCCTTGGCCGAGCCGAAGCCGGCGAGCGCGTAACGGCCGTCGGGCGCGGAGTCGATAATTTTTTTCAGTCCGCCGGCGGCCAGTGCAAGGGCCTCTTCCCAGCTCGCTTCGCGGAACACCTCGCGCCAGTTGTCGGGGTCCATGACAAAGTCGGCGGACTTTTTGACGCCGGGCCTGCGGATCAGCGGCATGGTCAGGCGCTGGCGGTGGTGGGCGTAGTCGAAGCCGTAACGACCCTTGACGCACAGCCGGCCGTCGTTGGCCGGGCCGTCGCGGCCCTGCACCTGGATGATGGTGTTGTCCTTGACGTGGTAAGTCAGCTGGCAGCCGACGCCGCAATACGGGCAGACCGAATCGACGGTCTTGTCGGCCACAATCATGCCGGCGTCGCGCGCCGGCATCAGTGCGCCGGTGGGGCAGGCCTGCACGCACTCGCCGCAGGCGACGCAGGTCGAGGCGCCCATCGGGTCGTCAAAGTCGAAAACAATCTTCGAATGCTCGCCGCGAAAGGCGTAGCCGATGACGTCGTTAACCTGCTCTTCGCGGCAGGCGCGCACGCAGCGGTTGCACTGTATGCACGAGTCAAGGTTGACGGCGATGGCCGGGTGCGAGATGTCCTGTTTGAGCTGGTGGCGCGCCTGGAATCGCGGCAGGCCCATGTCGAGTTTTTTCGCCCACATGTCGAGTTCGGACTCACGCGTGTGGCGTTCGGCCGGCATGTCCGAGAGCAGCAGTTCGAGCACCATTTTCTGCGAGGTCAGCGCGCGCGCGTTGTCGGTGACCACCTCCATGCCGTCCTTCGGATAGCGGCAGCACGAGGGCGCCAGAGCGCGCTCGCCCTTGATCTCCACGACACAGGCGCGGCAGTTGCCGTCCGCGCGCATGCCCTCTTGGTAGCAAAGGTGCGGGATCTCGACGCCGTAATTTTTCGCCGTCTCAATGATGGTCTCGTCGGCGCGGCCGACCACGCTTTTGCCGTTGAGCTTGAACTCAACCGGCATGGTCGCCTGCTGCTGTTTGCCTAATCTGTCCATCGCTATGCTCCCGCGCTCATTCTATTTCGTGGGCAAAGTGTTTGATCACGCTCAGCACCGGATTGGGTGCCGCCTGGCCGAGGCCGCAGATCGAGGCGTCCATCATCGCCTGCGACAATTCAGCCAGCAGCGCCTTGTCCCAGCGCGGCGCATCGAGCAGCGTCAGCGCCTTGGCCGTGCCGACGCGGCAGGGCGTGCACTGGCCGCAGGACTCGTCGCGGAAAAAACGCATCATGTTTTTCGCCGCATCGAGTGCGCGATCCTTGTCCGACAGGATCATCACCGCCGCCGAGCCGATGAAGCAGCCGTGAGGTTGCAGCGTGTCAAAGTCGAGCGGATGGTCGGCCATGCTCGCCGGCAGGATACCGCCCGAGGCGCCGCCCGGCAGGTAGGCGTAAAAACTGTGCCCGGCCAGCATGCCGCCGCAGTACTCGTTGATAAGTTCATTCGCAGTGATGCCGGCTGGCGCGAGGTGCATACCGGGTATCCTGACACGCCCCGACACCGAGAACGAACGCAGGCCCTTGCGACCGTTGCGGCCGTGACCGGCGAACCAGTCGGCGCCTTTTTCCAGGATCTCGCGCACCCAGTAAACGGTTTCCATGTTGTGCTCGAGCGTGGGCCGGCCGAACACGCCCACTTGCGCCACATAGGGCGGACGCAGCCGCGGCATGCCGCGCTTGCCTTCTATCGACTCGATCATCGCCGACTCTTCGCCGCAGATGTAGGCACCGGCACCGCGGCGCAGGTGTATGGGCGGCAGCGCGCAGGGCGCGTCGGCCTTGAGCGCGGCGATTTCCTTTTCGAGGATGGCGCGGCATCCGGCGTATTCGTCGCGCAGGTATATCCACACTTCGGCGACGCCCGCGGCCCAGGCGGCCACGAGCATGCCTTCGAGAAAGCGATGCGGGTCGCGCTCCAGGTGATAGCGGTCCTTGAACGTCCCGGGTTCACCCTCGTCGATATTGACGGCCATGTTGCGCGGTTCGGGCTCGGCGCGCACCAGCTTCCACTTGCGCCCGGCGGGGAATCCGGCACCACCCAGGCCGCGCAGGCCGGAGTTCTCCATCGTGGCGGTGAGTTCCCGGTAATCGTGTTTGCCGGAAAGACAGTCGGCGAGCAGCGCGTAGCCTCCGCCCTCGCGGTACTCGCGATAAGTGATGTATTTCTCGGGGATGTGGCGCACCGCCTTTGCCGCCACCAGCTTGCTTATTTTCTCGGCTGTCGCCTGCAGCACCGGGTTTTGCCCCACCACCGCCGCCGGCGCGCTCTCGCAGCGACCAAGGCAAGGCGCCGCCAGCACGCGCACGTCCTTGCCCAGTATGGAAGGCAGGCGCGCCAGCAATTCTTTCGCGCCGGCCATTTCGCATGACAGGGAATTGCACACGCGCACGGTCATTGCCGCAGGCGCCATTTCGCCTTCCTTCACCACGTCGAAGTGATGGTAGAAGGTGGCAACCTCGTACACCTCGGCCTGCGACAAGGCGAGTTCGGCGGCCAGCGCCGCGAGATGGGCGGCCGACAAATGACCATAGTGGTCCTGTATGCGATGCAGGTGTTCGATCAGCAGGTCGCGCCGCCGCGGCAACGCGGATTCACCCTCGCCTATCAGCGCGCGCACCTCGGCCACCGCTTTCGCGTCCACCACGCGGCCCTTCATCGTCGGCCGCATGCGCATCAGTTTTACCGGTTTTACCTCGATATTGTCCGCAGAACCCATGAACGCAAGCACTCCTCGAATTATTATGGCGGCATTCGCGCACGCCGCATTCAGGTCAAGCCACCGCGCCGCACGCTTTGCCGGGTCGCAGGACCTTGGACCTTGAACACTGGATGCCGGACATTGGCACTGCCGGAAGACGGGAACCGCCGGAAAGTAACGGGAATTTACGCCGTTCATGGCGCAGACTCACTTGACCGTGGTCAAGAATTGTAGCCTGAGCCCAAATGCCCGCCGCCGCGGCGCCGCCATGGCCGGCAAAAGCTGCAAAAGCGTGACAATCGGCGAAACCAGCCTGCCGCCGCGTCCCTTGGTGTCAGATCAGCAGGCCGAACATCCGGTCTATTTGCAGGTGTTGTTCGAGCACGTCGGCAAGGCGCTCGATGCTGGCTTCGCGTTTGGCGGCATAGTCCAGCGGCTCGGGCGCGGCCAGCCCGGCCCAGGCGAGCAGCGCAACACCGGCATCCGGGGCATCGAACAGCCCGTGCAGATAGGTCGCCATGATCTGCCCGTCGGCCGACAATGCGCCGTCATCGCGGCCATCCAGCCTGATTGCGGCTGCGGCCATTGCGGGGCCGGCGCTGACGCCCATGTGCATTTCGTACCCGCATACCTGCGGCGCACCGGGAAGTGCCAGCCGCCCGGCGACCTCGCGCAGCATTTTGTGCTGCGCCAGCGTGGTTTCGAAATCCAGCAATTGCAATCCGGCGACCGTTCCGGGCGTGCCCTCCAGCCCCTGCGGATCGTGCAGTCGCATCCCCAGCATCTGCATGCCGCCGCAAATGCCGATTAGCTTGCCGCCGTAGCGCAGGTGGCGCCGGATGCGCGCCTCCCAACCCTCGCGCCGCAACCAGGCAAGGTCCGCCTGCACGCTCTTGCTGCCGGGCAGGATGACAAGATCGGCATCAGGAATGGCCATGCCCGGCCCGACGAAGCGCAAGTCCACCTGCGGATGGGCGCGCAGCGCGTCAAAGTCGGTATGGTTGCTGATGCGCGGGAACACCGGCACGATCACGCGCAGGCGCCGATCCGTAACCGGGGCCGACTGCTGCTGCGCGATCGCGTCCTCGGCATCAAGGTGCAATCCGTGAAGATAAGGCAGCACGCCGAACACCGGCTTGCCGGTCTCGCGCTCGAGCCATTCGATGCCCGGCAGCAGCAGCCCGATGTCACCGCGAAAGCGGTTGATGACAAATCCGCGTATGCGCGCGCGCTCCGACGGCGACAGGCAGGCCAGCGTGCCGACAAAGTGCGCGAACACCCCGCCGCGGTCGATGTCGGCGATGAGCACCACCGGGCAGCCAACCGCCTCGGCAAAGCCCATGTTGGCGATGTCGCGGTCGCGCAGGTTGACCTCGGCCGGGCTGCCGGCGCCCTCGACCAGCACGCATTCGTACTGCGCGCACAGCCGCTGCCAGGATTCGAGCACCGCCGCCATCGCCCGCGGCTTGTACTCGTGATAAGCGCGCGCATCCATGTCACTGCGCACGATGCCGTGGATGATGATCTGCGCGCCGGTATCCGAGCTCGGCTTGAGCAGCACCGGGTTCATGTCGCTATGCGGCGCAATGCCCGCGGCCTGCGCCTGCAGCGCCTGGGCGCGACCGATTTCGCCGCCGTCACTCGTGACCGCGCTGTTGAGCGCCATGTTCTGCGGCTTGAACGGCGCCACGCGCACGCCGCGCCGGTGCAAAACCCGGCACAGCCCTGCAACGAGCGTGCTCTTGCCCGCATCCGAGGTCGTGCCCTGCACCATCAGCGGCCCCGGCCGGACTTGCCTTACCGTCACTTCAGGTTTCACGGCCGCGAGCCGCGCTTTGCCCGCACCGCTTGCAGGCGGGCGCACACCGCCTCCACGCCGTCGAGGATGCGCGGCGTATGACGGCTGATCAGATCGGGATGGATGGTAAAAAAGTTGTCGCGCCGGGTCGCCAGCAGGCGCGGCCACTTGCGCCAGGCGTCGAAGCTGTCGCGCGCCGGATCGACCGACGCGCCGCCCACCGCCTCGGGGTCGCGCTCTATGACCGCCTCTTCCGCTATCACCGGCGCGAGCGGCTTCAATTCGGCGAAGACATTGCGCCCGCCGCACAGCGCGAGGACATCGCTGATGATGTGGCTGCCGCTGACGGTCATCAGCGGACGATTCCATATCTGGTAGAACACCGGCACCGGCGGCAGGCCGGCATGGCGAGCCCGCAATCGGGCAAGCCTCGCCGTATAGGCCGCGGCGGCGGCGGCGGCGGCGGCCGGCGTGCCGGCGACCATGCCGAGCTTCTCGACCGAACGCGCAATGTCCTCGAGGCGCTGCGGCTCGCTGTAATAGACCGGGATACCCAGGCTCAGCAGTTTTTCCAGTTGGCGCTGTGCGTTGCCATCGCGCCAGACCACGATCAGGTCGGGCTTGAGGCTGACTATGCGCTCGAGATCGAGCATGGCATGGCTGCCGATATTGGCGATTTTTTTCGCCTCCTCGGGGTAATTGCTGTAATCGATGACGCCGACGACGCGCTCGCCGGCGCCGGCGGCAAACAGCAATTCGGTGATGTGCGGTGCGAGGCTGATGATGCGCTGCGCCGGCTGCGGCAACACCAGCGTGCGGCCGGTGTCATCGACCACGCTGACCGCGGCGGCGATTGCGGCGGAGCCGCAACAGAGGCTTGCCGCCGCCAGTGCCAACGCATGCAGGGCGCAGGCCCGTAGCTGTTGAGGGCGGACGCGCATGCTCAGTCGGCCACGAACAGGGTCTGGCCGGCCGCCTCGACCCGGATGATGCGATGGCCGAAGGCCTCGTGCAACACCGGCTCGGTCATGACCTGTTCCACCGGTCCTTGCCGCAGGCGGCCGCCGGGCATGAAAACCAGCGCGTGACTGGCAAAGCGCACCGCAAGATTGAGGTCGTGGATGGACATGAGTATTGCGCCGTTACGCGTTGCCGCAAGGGCGCCAAGATGGCGCATCACCTGCACCTGATGATGCAGGTCAAGATGCGTCAGCGGCTCGTCAAGAAGATAAAGCGGCGCATCTTGCGCCAGCAAGGCCGCCACGGCCACGCGCTGGCGCTCGCCGCCGGAGAGCGTCAGCACGTCGCGCTGCGCAAAGCCATCCAGATCGACAGCCGCGAGCGCGGACAGCGCCGCCTCGCGGTCACCCTCGCCCTCCCACTGCCAGCGCTGCAGATACGGATGGCGGCCCATCATCACCACCTCGAGCACGCTGGCGCTGAACGCATCGTGAACGGCCTGCGGCAAAAAGCCGCGCCGGCGCGCCGCCTCCGCGAGAGGCCATGCCGCCAGCGGCCTGCCGTCGAGGCGCACTTCGCCCGCCTGCACCGCACGCAGGCCGGCGAGCGCATGCAGCAGCGTCGTCTTGCCAACGCCGTTGGGGCCGATCAGGCACCACACCTCGCCCCGCCCCACGGCGAAGCCGGCATCGCGCACCAGCGTGCGCGCCGTCCGCCCCGCACCAACGGCCAGTTCCAGACCTGTGCAGGCGATCAGCGGTGCTGTGCTCACGCACGCCGCCGCATCAGCAGGAACACGAACGAGGGCACGCCGATGACGGACATGATGACGCCCACCGGCAATTGCATCGGCGCCACCACCGTGCGCGCCACCGTGTCCGCGAGCAGCAGCAGCGTACCGCCGGCGAGCGCGCTTGCCGGCAGCAGCATGCGCTGGTCGTTGCCGAACAGCAGGCGCAGCGCATGCGGAATCACCAGGCCGATGAAGCCGATGCTGCCGGCGGTGGTCACGGCGAGTGCGGTGGCAAGGGCGGCGAGAAAGTAGATGCGCCGGCGCAAGGCGGCAACGTCAACGCCAAGCGCGTGGGCCACCGCCTCGCCGCGCAACATGACGTTGAGGTCGCGCGCCGCGGCAAACGCGAGCACCACCGCCACGGCGAGCATGGCCGCCGCCGGCGCCCAGCCATCGATGCCGTTGAGATCCCCCATCATCCAGAACAGCATGCCGCGCAGCCTGGCCTCGGGCGCGAGGGTCAGCATCAGCGCGATGATGGCGCCCCAGCCGGAGGCAAGAATCACACCGGTCAGCAGCAGGCGCGGCGAGGCATCGACCGCAGCGCTCAATTGCCGGCGTGAAAAATCGCCGCGCGCCAGCCCGAACACGATGACGATGGCGAGCAGGGCGCCGCCGGTCGCGCCGATATTGACGAACACCGTCCCAAGGCCCGCCAGCATCGCGCCCAGCGCGCCGACAGCGGCGCCGCCGGACAGGCCCAGCACATAGGGGTCGGCCAGCGGGTTGCGCAGCAGCACTTGCATCAGTGCGCCGGCCAGAGCCAGCAGCCCGCCCGCCGCAAAGGCCGCCAGCGCGCGCGGCAGGCGCAGCTTGCCCACCACATCCGCCGCAACGCTCTGCCCCGGATCGAACAACGCCTGCCACAAGGCCGAAGGCGGAATGCGGCTGCCGCCGGTCAGGAGCGCGATGCCGAGCGCCAGCAGCGCGAGCGCGGCCAGCACCGACCAGATCAGCGCCGCCCGCCGTAGTCCGCTGCCAGGCTTGGCTATTGTTGCCTCCAGCCCATGCTCAGATAGAGGCCGCGCGAGGGCTGGTTGAAGCGCAATGCGGTCTGGTACTCCTCGTCAAAGACGTTGTCCAGTCGTGCCGCGACGTAAAACCGGTGGCCAAGGTCACGGCGTGCGGTCAGATTCAGCGTGCGGTATCCGCCCAGCACCTGCACGCCGTCCGGCCGCTTGTCGCTGAACGCGAGTTCTCCGCCCACCCTCCAGCCTTGCAGGCTGGTATTGGCGACGATATTGCCGAACATCTGGCTGCGCCGCGTCAGCGGTGCACCGGTGGCGTTGATCGGGTCCTGCGCCGTCAGGCTGGCACGCAGGTCCCAACTGGCGTACTGACCGGTATAGGACATTTCAGTACCCTCGACGCTGGCCTTGCTGACGTTTCTTGGCAAAAACGCCGGCGCCGGGGATTCGATCAGGTTGAGGTACCTGGTGCTGAACTGTACGACGCGCAGCAAATGCGCTCCGGCGGCGTATTGCACACCGATTTCGTTGCTCTGCGTCGTTTCCGGTTGCACGGCGGGGTTGGCAAAGCCCGGGAAAAAAAGTTCGTTGAAGGTCGGTGCGCGAAAGGCGGTGGAGCGCATGGCCGTCAGCTTCCAGTCCGGCGTCAGCTCGTAACCATAGCCGGCAAGCCAGGTTCGCGCCCTGCCGAAATCGGAATATCTGTCCTCGCGCGACGCGAGCTGGAAGTGATGATCGCTCACCCGCCCGATATAACCGAGGCCCAGGCTGCGCACGCTGCGCGACGTATAGGTATAGGCGGTCGAACTGGACAGGCGCTGCTTCTGGTCCTCGACTGTGGCCGTGAGGACATGCCCCTTCGCCAGCGTGATGTCGTTCTGCCATTGCAGTTGTGTGCTGGCCGTGTCAAATCGCGTCGGCGTTGCGAGGTTGGTACGACTGTGCGCCGTGTCCTGCAACTTTGACAGGGTCAGCCGCGAAGCCCAGGCCGAACTGAGCTGGTTTTTGGCAAAAAAGGCCAGATTGGTCACCTCGCTATCCGAAGAATGCAATGTGCGCGGGGTGTCGAAATTGCTGTCAAAGTCGCCGTGGCCCCTGCTCTGGTAGGCGCGCACACCGATTTCATGTCCGGCCGCAAGGGTCTGCGACAACTGCGCCGCAATCGACTGGTTGGTGTAGCCATCGGCATCGGGGTTGATGTTGGCCGGCGCGAAACGCGGGTTCTGCGCGGTAAACCCCTTGGTCTCAAACTCCGAGATGCTCAGGTTGAAGCGCGTGTCGCCGGACTGCCCGCCGTAATTGGCCGACATCCTGTGCGTGCTGCGCGCGCCGACCATCAACTCGGCCTCACCGCGCGGTGTGCCCAGACCGCGCTTGGTGAAAATCTGGATCACCCCGCCGACGGCGTTGGCGCCGTACAGCGCCGACACGTTGCCGCGCGCGATCTCGACGCGTTCGATCTGCTTGAGCATGATCTGGCCGATCTGGGCGCTGCCGGTGGTGGCGGAGTCCAACCTCACGCCATCGACCAGGATCAGCGTCGAGGTGCTGCCGCCGCCGCGCATGAATATCGACCCTACCGAGCCGATGCCGCCGTTTTGCACGAACTCGAAACCGGCCTCGCGCCGCAGCAACTGGATCAGGTCGGTGGCCTGGGACTCGCGGATTTCCTTTTGCGTGATGACGGTGGTGTGCGGTATCGCCTCTGTTAGTTGCTGCTCGATGCGCCCGGCGGTGACGACCACGGCATCAGCGGGCCTCTCCTGGGACTGCGACTGCGCTTGTGCGGCAAGCGGCGAAACCAGAATGTATAAAAGACACATGGCGGCGCAAAGCCGCTTGAGTCGGTGTGCGTGAAGCATTTTATTCTCCCTCTAAGGCCAGCGTCCCCGCAGGCCCAGGCTTGATTCGAAGCGTGGGGAGAAACAAGTCGGCGTACCGGGCCACGCCTCCATTGCCGGGAGCGGGTCCGTCCTTGCCGACAGCCGCCTCCCGCGACCGCTTGAATCGGTTTTCTGGCCGGTCTCCGGGCTGGCAAGTCTTGATGCGCCCGCCTTCCCGCAGTCGATGACCGCAGTGGCTTGAGGCCCGGGAAGGACCTCGTTGAGCGCACCCACACTTGCTTACCGTTGCGGGGGCAGCACAGGCTTCCCGGATATTGCTTTGTCCCGGTTCCTGTTTCCCGTTTCACCCGCATCACACCATGCGACGCGGACACCAAAAAACTGCATTGATTATACGCGCCAGCCCGGCAATACAAAGCGACGCCAGCAAAAGGCTCAGACGGACTTCATTCCCGACTGTGCCTCGAGAACACCACATCGGAGCGGGCTGCCACGTCTGCCGGCGATGTGCAGGCGCGCGCACCGGCCGCGACATGGGCGCGCATGGCCCCGGGCCGCCGCGCCCATACCGCAAGCGCATGCCCGCCCTTGAGGAGGTGCATGGCCATGGGCGAACCCATGGCGCCAAGGCCGATAAAACCGCAGCGAACAGTCATCGTGCCCGCCCTGTTCCCTGTCACTTGTGCTTGAACGCGGGCTTGCGCTTTTCGACAAAGGCCGCCATGCCCTCTTTCTGGTCGTCGGTGGCAAACAGCGAGTGAAACATGCGCCGCTCGAACAGCATGCCCTCGTTGAGCGTGCCCTCGTAGGCACGGTTGACCGATTCCTTGATCATCATCACCGAAGGCAGCGAAAAATCGCAGATTTGTGCCGCGGCCGCAGTCGCCTCGTCAATGAGCTTGTCGGCCGCCACCACGCGTGACACCAGTCCGGCGCGCTCGGCCTCGGCCGCGTCCATCATGCGGCCGGTGAGGCACAGGTCCATGGCCTTGGCCTTGGACACCGCCCGCGGCAGGCGCTGCGTGCCGCCCGCGCCCGGAATGATGCCCAGCTTGATTTCGGGCTGGCCGAACCTGGCGGTGTCGGCGGCAATGATGAAATCGCACATCATCGCCAGTTCGCAGCCGCCGCCAAGGGCGTAGCCGGCGACCGCGGCGATCACCGGCTTTCTGACGCGCCGCAGCGCCTCCCAGTTGCGCGTGATGTATTCGCTCTTGTACACGTCCATGTAGGTCCAGTCCTTCATGGCGCCGATGTCAGCTCCGGCGGCGAAGGCTTTTTCGCTGCCGGTGATGATCATGCAGCCGATGTCGTCGTCGGCGTCAAACCCGAGCAGCGCCTCGCCGAGTTCGTTCATCAACTGGTCATTGAGCGCGTTGAGCTGCTGCGGACGGTTGAGCGTGACCACACCGATGCGGCCGCGGGTTTCGACGAGAATCATTTCGTAGGACATGCTGTCTCCGGTCAATTCTGAAAAATAGGTGGGCTCGCCTGACTAGCCGCGCAGGGCGCCCAGCGCCTGGCGCGCCGCCGTGCCGAGCATGATGGTGTCCATGCCGACCGCCACCAGCGTATAGCCCTTGGCGATGTAGGCGGCGGCGAGTTCCGCCGTGCCGACGTAAATGCCGAGTTGACGGTTGGCGTCCTTGCAGGCCTCGGTGACGCGATCGATGGCGGCGACCACACCGGGGTTGGTCACGAGGCCGTTGAGTTCGAGGCTGGCCGACAAGTCGTAAGGGCCGACAAACACCGCGTCAACGCCGGGCACCGCGGTGATGGCGTCGATGTTCTCGACGCCGAGCTTGTGCTCGACCTGCACCACCACCAACGTCTCTTCATTGGCCTCGTACAGGTACTCACGCAGTCCGTGGCCGTAGCCCTGGGCGCGCACGATGCCAAGACCCCGCGTGCCCACCGGCGGGTACTTGGCGTGGCGCACGATGCGCTCGGCCTGCCCGGCAGTGGTCACCTGCGGCACGACGATGCCGGACGCGCCGGTGTCGAGGGCCTTCTTGATGGTCGCCTCGGCGTCGTCGGCGACACGGATCAGGCAGGGTACGCGCGCCGCCTGGATCAGCGTTTGCGCGTCGCGCAGGCTGAGCGGGGCGTGCTCGGTATCGATGAACAGCCAGTCATAGCCGGCCATGGACAGCAATTCGCTGACATCCGAGGAGGCCAGCGTGACGATGGTCCCGAGCAGCAATTCGCCGCGGCGCAGGCGTTCGGCAAACGACAGGTTCATGCGTTCTCCCCGGATTTCATGTTTTGTCCCTACCCGCCTTTGCCGCGCGAGCCTCCCCGTCTCGTTTATATGCCCCCAAGGGCAACACATCCGGCAGTTCAATGCGCCGGCGGTCGGGCTCCATTTCAGTCAGCGCCACCGTTTCGCGCAGGCTGGCGCGACTGCGCTCGGTCAGTTGCTGGTACTGGCGCGTGGCATCGCGCTTCCACTGGAGCTCTTCTTCGCTTAGCGCGCGCAGCACCCGCGCCGGCATGCCGACGGCAAGCGTGCGCGGCGGCACCTTCATGCCGGCCTTGACGAAGGCGAGCGCGCCGACGAAGGCCGACTCGCCGATCTCGGCATGGTCGTTGATGACGGCGTGCATGCCTATCATGGCGTTGCGACGGATACGGGCGGCGTGGATGATCGCGCCGTGGCCGACGTGGCCGTCCTCCTCGATCACCGTGTCCTCGCCCGGAAAACCGTGGACGATGCACGCATCCTGGACATTGGCGCCGCGCTCGATGAGAATGCGGCCGAAATCCCCGCGCAGGCTGGCGCAAGGGCCGACATAGACGCCGGCGCCGATGATGACATCGCCGATCAGCACCGCACTCGGATGCACATAGGCCTGCGGATGCACAACCGGGGTGATGCCGTCGATGGAATAGACCTTGACCATGCCTGGAGGGTGCGCGTTCGAAGAGGACAAATCCTACGCCACTATTCGCCCGCACCTACTTGAGAATGCGCGCCAGCCAGGGCACCACCACCTCGCTGAATATGCGCGTGTCGGGCCAGTCGCGGCCGCGGCCGATGTGGCCGCCCTCCGGGTTGACCCAGGCCTCCTTGATGGAGCCCGAGCGCATCAGCACATACAGGTCTTCAATCGGCACCTGGCTGTCCTTTTCGCCATTGATGAGCAGCATTGGCGCCGAGGGCCTGGCGAGCCAGCCGGCCGACTTGAGCGACATGCGCGGGCCGTAGGCGAGGAATTCCTCCAGCGTCTTCGCGCCGTAGACGCTGGCACGCGCGGCGAACAGGTCGAACAGGTATTCGCGCGTGCCGAGCGCCTTGGCCTGCCATTCGGGTGAGAAATACGCGTCCACCGGCCCGCCCCACACCACGCTGCCGCGCAGCCGGTCCTTTTCGGTAAAGCCGACGCGCGCCGCCCAGTGGCCGCCCCAGGAGACGCCCATGAAACCAATGCGTTTCGCGTCGATGTCCTTGCGCGTCGCCAGGTAGTCGAGCACGCGCGAGTAAATGCGCTCGGCGCCGACGTCTATCATGATGGTCGATTCGCCGTTGCCCGGCATGTCAAGCGCGAGATACGCCAGGCCTGCGGCGATGTAGCCGGGCCCGTATTGCTCGACAACATACTCCTTGTAGGCGTCGAGGCCGCCGACGCTCATCACCAGCGGCACCGGGCCGCGTGCCTTCTCCCCCTTTGGCAAGGCCGGCAATTGCAGGTAGCCGACGATCTCCTTGCCCTCGAAGGGAATGCGCACCACCTCGATCGCCGGTTGCGCCAGCTTGGCGTAGCCCCGAAACGCCTCGGTGGCGCGCCGGTGCGCCGCGCGCTTGCCTTCCGAGTTCTGCGTCGGCCAGGCGCCGAAGCTGAAATAGCGCCAGGCCGACAGGTAGGCCTCGCGCGCCTGCAGCGCGTTTGTGGTCTCGGAAACCCTCGCGTGCGTGAGGTGCTTTTCGCCCTGCTGCGTCCATGAGCGCGCCCACTCGTCGCGATCGAGCGAACTGATGCGAGAAAGCACTTCGCGCACCTCCTCGCGGTCGTAACCGGTCAGCGGGTAGGCGTTGCGATTGGCGCGATCCTGCACCGCCGCCTTCAGTTCGGGCCAGGTACGCTGCTGCGCAATCTGGGCCGAGGCGTCCGGCCCGGACAACAATACGAACGAAACGATGGCGATGCCGACCGCACGCATGACTGAAGACATGTTTTCCTCCCGGATAGGCTTGGATTGGTTTTTCTCCGGCATCCTCTGCGGGGCCGGTGCGACTCTGGTGCTGTCAAAGATATTCTAGCAGCCGGGCGTTTGCACCGCCTGTTGTAAAATGCACTGCCCGGCGCGTTTTGGCGCCCCGGTCCTTTCCGCTCCGCTCCCCACTCCATGTCCACCCCTCCCAAACCCAACGCCGGCGCCGGCGCCCCCCCCCACGCCGGCAATTTCATCCGCAGCATCGTCGAGCACGATCTTGCAGACGGGACTTATGCCGCGCGGCGCTGGGGCGGCAAGCCAGGTCCGGCAAAAGACCATGCCGCAGCGCCCGCCGATGCAGCCAGAATCCGCACGCGCTTTCCGCCCGAGCCCAACGGCTACCTGCACTTCGGTCACGCCAAATCGATCTGCCTCAATTTCGGCCTGGCGCGCGATTATGCCGGCGTCTGCCACATGCGCTTTGACGATACCAATCCGGAAAAGGAAGAACAGGAATACGTCGACGCCATTCTGGAGTCGGTGCGGTGGCTGGGTTTTGACTGGGACTTCAACGGCCAGTCCAACCTTTATTTCGCCAGCGACTACTTCGACTTCATGTACGCCGCGGCCGAACATCTCATCGAAACCGGCAGCGCCTATGTCGACCGGCAAAGCGCCGACGAGATGCGCGCCACCCGCGGCACACTGACCGAGCGCGGCCAGGACTCACCGTGGCGCGACAAGCCCGCGGCCGGGCACCTCGCGACTTTCCGCGAAATGCGCGCCGGCCAGCATGCCGAGGGCAGCATGGTATTGCGCGCAAAAATCGACATGGGCTCGCCCAATATCAACCTGCGCGACCCGGCCATATACCGCATCCGCAAGGCGACCCACCACCGCACCGGCGACGCCTGGGGCATTTACCCGATGTACACCTTCGCCCACCCGATAGAGGACGCGCTCGAGGGCATCACCCATTCCATCTGCACCCTCGAATTCGAGGACCAGCGGCCGTTCTACGACTGGCTGCTGGGCAAGCTCGCCGACGGCGGGCTGCTGGCCCGACCGCTGCCGCACCAGTACGAGTTCGCGCGTCTCAACCTCAGCTATGTCGTGCTGTCCAAGCGCAAACTCATACAACTGGTCACCGACGG
>Ga0163144_10010747_pt1 | contig 19464 bp, 14 predicted proteins | sample OliLak19BULKMAT1_FD_123175 | JGI IMG/M metagenome (GOLD analysis project Ga0163144, IMG submission 123175) | Freshwater microbial mat bacterial communities from Lake Vanda, McMurdo Dry Valleys, Antarctica - Oligotrophic Lake LV.19.BULKMAT1 | ecosystem: Environmental > Aquatic > Freshwater >... | reverse complement strand
TCGCCCGCGCCGACGTTGTCGTTGCTAGCGAACGGGGGATTGCCGACGGGAACGACCATGTCCACGGCGTGACCGCTCGACATGATGAGGAACTTCTCGCCCTCGCGCGGGGGGAACGGTGCCGGCTCGAACGTGCCGAGGTTGCCCTCGTGCACGTGGAAGGCGAGCGGGTCGCCGTTCATCTGCTCGCCCTCGATCTGCGGTCCGACGTCGCACTCGAGGCCGATCGCGTGCCACGGATCGTCACTGCCGCCGTCGCACGGGATCGCCGTCGGCGCGCCGCAGCTCGATTGCGGCACGTCGGGCAGCGCGAGCACGTCCCAGACGACCGGTGGATCCCACGGCTCGTCCTCGGTCTCGTCGGAGGGCTCGGTCTCGCCGGGGCTCGTCGTCGGGTTCGCGGTGGTCGCAGGCCCGGTGGTCGACGCCGAGGTCGAGGAGCTCGACGACTCGCCGCCGGCCTCGTCGATGCCGGCGCTCGTCTGTGGAGAATCAGGGGCCGCCGAGACGCAGCCCTGGAGCGTCACGAGGATCAGGCTCGTCGTGATGATTCCGCTCGTTCGCATGGTCGTGGTGGATGGCGCTGCGGGGCGACTGCCTTCGAAAATCATCCCGGAATCGTCACTGGGGCCCCGCCCTCGCAGCCCCACTGGAAGTTGTCGAGCAGCACGACCGTGTCGAGGATCGGGTCCGACAAATCGAACACCGCAAAGATGACAGTGATCTCTTCGCCCGGCGTCACGCCGGAGGTCGTCGTCAGCCACTTGGTGCCCGCGTGGCCCGCCATCGCGGTGCCGCCGAGCTCCGGTGCGGAGCAGTTCGGGCAATCGAAGTCGTTCGGCGCGTCCTTGTAGTCGAGGAAGCCGGCGTTGAGCGAGATGGGCCGACCCATCTCGTCGAACGAGATGTTGCCGGTCCACAGCTCGGATTCGAGCCAGCCGATGTACATGTCGTTGAAGCCGGACTGATAGAAGACCGGATACTCGGTCGAGAACATCGCGAAGTCGTAGCTGAACGAGAACGTCTCGAATGGCACCTCGGTCGTGAAGCGCATCTCGACGTAGTCGTAGGCGCCGCTGCCTTGGTTCCACTGCTCTTCGATCGTGTTCGAGCAGTCGCCGTTGCCGACGAGACCCGGATCGTCCGCGCACGTGTCGGTCGCCGAGACGGCCGTGACGATGATCGGCGCGGGCGGGTTGGCGCCGTTGTCGACGGCACCGATGATGTCGTTGCTCGCGTAGAGGTTCGCGACCGGCATGTCGGCAGCGTGACCGCTGGACATGATGAGGAACTTCTCACCCTCGCGCGGGGGGAACGGCGGCGGCTCGAACGTGCCGAGGTTGCCCTCGTGGATGTAGAACGACAGCGGATCGCCGTTGACCTGCTCGTCCTCGGTCTGCGGACCGACGTTGCAGTTGAGGCCGATCGCATGCCACGGATCATCGTCGTCGCCGCCGTCGCACGGGATCGCCGTCGGTGCACCACAGCTCGACTGCGGCACGTCGGTCAGCACGTTGACGTCCCAGACGATCGGCGGGTCGGCGTACGGATCGGTCGTGCCTTCGTCGGCGTCGGACGGATCCGAGTCGGGATCGGTGGACGGGTTCACGGTCGTGACGGCTCCGCCGCTGCTCGAGCTCGACTCGGAGCTCGCAGCGACGGTCGGATCATCGATTCCGGTCATCGCAACCGGATCCCCCGACGCGTCCGCAGCACAAGCGACGACGCTCGCCATCACCAGAAAGATCGCGCTCGCTCGTCGCCGGTCGTGTCGCATGCGTAGTCTCTGCCCCTCGCGACGCCACCCCGCCGCCGTTGGCGGGGCCGTAGATCGTCGCTCCATGGTGTCGGCATGGTGACGCCTTCGCAAGGTGCGAGCGCAGAACGCATACGCAGGGAATCCCCCTGTGGATCGGCGCGACCAAGCTCACGGGGCTGCGGCGCACGAGCTGCTGCGAGTGCGGGCTGGAACACCAGAAGTGACGGTCGTGCACGGATCGCGCTGCGGTCTACCCGCCAGCCACCGCGGTCCGAACAGAACGATCTGGCGTGCGGTGCGTGTCATGATCCGCTGTGATGCAAGCAGTCCGCGGGCGCCGGCCGTCGACCGCTCGACGCTTTTTTCGGGCGCTGACCTGGTGGGCGTTCGCGATCGTCGGGGGGCTCGTCGTGGTCAAGGCGATGGCGCGGGACGGTGAGGCGGTCCCGAGCGCGACGCCGGTCGTGTCCGCGGCACGAGTCGGCGCGGCGCGGCCGAGCGCTCGCGTCGTCGACGTGCCGCCGGCGGAGGTCGTCGCGGGGAAGGTCGTCGCGCCGAAGGTCGTCGCGCCGAAGGTCGTCGCGCCGAAGGTCGTCGCGCCGAAGGTCGAGGTGGTCGCCCTGGTGCAGGACGATGTGAGCGAGACGATCGCGACGCCTCTTGCGGAGATCCGCGCGCCCGATGTGGACTGCACGCCGGTCGCCGCATCGGGCTATCGCAAGGGCAAAAAGACACCGATCACGATCGTGAGAATCGACGGCGAGCCGATCGAGCGCGCAACGGCGAACGCGTATCTCGCGATGCAGGCGGCGGCGGCGAGGGACGGCATCGAGCTGACGATCTTCAGCGCGTTCCGCAGTCCCGAGCAGCAGGAGTACTTCTACGAGTGTTTCAGGACGTGCGCGTGCAACAGCTGTGCGCCAGCGGCGAAGCCCGGGTTCAGCAATCACCAGCTGGGCCGCGCGGTCGACATCGCGATGTGGCCGGGCGTGCACGCGTGGCTGGTCGCGAACGCGAAGCGATTCGGCTTCGTCGCGACGGTGAAGAAAGAGCCGTGGCACTGGGAGCGCAAGAAGGCCGCGAAGGCGCCGAAGCAGCCCGCGTGCGCGGCGAAGTGAAACCGCGCTCGAAGCCGCATCACACCGCGCTGCGCCGCCACCCGAGGTAGCATCGACCGATCAGAGCAGCGTGACGTCGGCTGTGCGTGCCAGCTTTCGATCGAACGTGACGAGCGAGCGGCCGGGTCCGGTGCGCGCCTTGCCGAGGATCAGATAGTCGGCGAGCCCGGCCTTCCCCCCGACGTACTCGTCGAGCGCCGCCTGCACCAGCTCGAGCTCCTCCACGACGACGCCCTTCGTTCTGACCAGCAGCGTCACCTGTCGGTGGATCGTCGGTCGATCCCAGCCATACGCCGCTTCCAGCACCCACGTGATCTCGGCCAGCACGACGAGTGACACGAACACGCCCTCGGCCGCGGCATGCGTCGCGAACGCCTGCTCCGCCTTTCGCGTCTGCGCCGGGTCGTCGCCGACGAGAACGCGCACGAGCACGTTGGTGTCAAATCCGGCCACGCACGGCCCTTCCGATCGCGCGATCCATCTCCGCCACAGAGACGACGCGCGACTTCGGCGGACGGCTGCGGAACAAGTCGGCCGGCTCGTGTAGTGCAGGCGTGAGGACCAGCCGATTCTTCTCGTCGATGGTCACGTCCACCTTGCTGCCGGGCAGTAGTTTGAGGTGCTCACGAACGGCCTTGGGAAGCACGAACTGACCCTTTGCGCTCATGGTGATGGTGAACACCACCATAGAGTAAGGCGAACCATCACACCGTGCAAGCCGCGCGCGGCGCCCCGCTGGTCACTCGAAGCGCGAGAAATCCGGCTTGCGCTTCGCGAAGAAGGCACTCATCGCTTCGGCGGCCTCCGGCGATCGCAGCCGCTCGAAGAACGCCGCGCCCTCGTCCTGCATCGCGGCCTCGAGCTGGGCGCGCACCGGCGCCCGCATCAGTCGCTTCGTCAGCCGCACCGACGCGGGCGGCAGCGCAGCGATCGCGAGCGCGCGCTCGTGCGCGAATGCATGCAATCCTTCGCGCTCGACCAACCGATTCACGAGGCCGAGCTCGTACGCCCGCACCCCGTCGAACGGCTCGCCGAGCAGGAGCAGCTCCGCCGCGCGCGCGTGCCCGCACAGCAGCGGCAACAACATGCTCGACCCGGCCTCGGGCCCGAGGCCGAGCGGCACGAACGGGAGCCCGAAGCGGGTCTCCTTCGTCGCGTACACGAGGTCGCAGTGCAGCAGCATCGTCGTGCCGACGCCGATCGCGATGCCGTCGACCGCGGCGACGATCGGTTTGGGGTGCGTCACCAGCAGGTCGAGGAAGCGCCCGACCGGGGAGTCGCTGCTGGTCGGCGGTCGCTGCATGAAATCGGCGAGGTCGTTGCCCGCGGTGAAGCAGCCCTCGACGCCGCGCACGACCACGACACGGATCTGCGCGTCGTCCTTCGCCCGCGCGAGTGCGGCTGTGATCACCTCGTACATCGCGAGCGTGAGCGCGTTCTTCTTCTTCGGGCGGACGAGCGCGATGGTCAGCACGCGATCGGTGACGTCGACCTGGACTTCGTCGCTGGTTGCCTCTTGGTTCGGGGACATGGCACCCCGAGCGTACACGAGCGTCGTCGCGGTTCCGCCGCGCAGAACCTCGGGATCGGGCTGCAGAGTTACCGCACTAGATCGGCATGCACAGATCGACGGGCCCGCAGTGCCGCGTCCAACACCGCGCCTCGACGCTCGTCGTGGACACCGGCCCGTCGTCACCCTCCTCGCAGGACGACGCGAACGCGACGAAGAGCACGAGCCGACGCACCGCCCGCATCGTAGCAGGGCCGCGGCGCAATCGGCTGGTACGCTTGCCACGACATGGCCATGAGCCCACCGCCGTCCGCGTCCAGTGCGTCGCCCATCGTCGTCGCCCCACCGCCCGGCGGATTCGATCGCGCAGGCGTGCGGGCGCTCGTCGCCGATGGCGTCGCGAAGAGCCTGCACCGCGTCGCGAAGGCCCCGTTCGGCCACACGGTCACGACGCTGCGGTTGCTCGAGGCGATCGTCGAGGCAGCCGACCTCGCGCTTGCCGCCGGCGAAGCGCTGCACGGCGCGCTGCTCGAGGACATCGCGCGCACCGGCACCTTTGCGATCCCGGAGCCGACACGTGATCAGAAGCTGTTCATCGGCGCGTTCGCGGCGACGGTCCTGTGCGATGAGTCCACGCGCGCGTTCGCGGAGCTCGCACCGACGCCGCAGGCCGAGGGCAGCCTCGAAGCCGACGGCCTCGAAGAGCTGCTCGAGCAACCGGCGCGCGAGGTGACGACACGCGTGCTGCGACTCGCCGCGCGCTACCTCGACGTGCAAGCCGGCCTACACCCGGGCGCGACGGCACAGCAGCTCGCGCTGCGCGAAGCGTGGCTCGCGACGACGTTGCACGCGTTCTTCCTGCAGCTGCGCACCGCGATCGAGCGCCTCACCCACGCCGGCCGCCTGCGCCCGTTCGGCCTCGCGCTCGCGCAGCGCAAGGTCACCGTCGGCAGCACCCGCTACGAGGGCTTCACCGCGCGCGTGCTCGGCGATCCAGTCGTCGATCTCAAGCCCGTGGAGCTCGACGAGATCGTCGGCAACCAAGAGTTCCTCCAGGCCGGCATGCGCCTCGCTCGGGACGTCGCCGCGTTCGATCTGCGGCTCGGCAAGAGCCCGAAGCAGATCAACCCGGTGCTGTTCGCACTCGGCCGGCCCGGCTGCGGCAAGACGGTCACCGCTCACGCGATCGGCAACTACTTCCTCGAGTACTGCAAGCAGCGCGACATCCCGGCGCGCTTCCGCGTCATCCGCCGCACCGACTGGGCGAGCTCGTACCAGAACGCGAGCGCGAGCGAGCTCGTGCGCATCTTCAAGGACGAGGTCCACGGCTTCGATGGCGTCTGCGGCGTGTACTGGCCCGATATCGATACCGCGTTCGCGTCGCGCGACTCGGGTGATCTGCGCAGCGAGGAGAAGAACAACCTCGGCGCCGTGTTCGGGATCTTCGACGGCACGCTCATCCCCAAGGACGGCAAGTGGTTCATGATCTGCGACGCGAACTTCATGCAGATGGACGAGGCGACCGTGTCGCGCATCGCCCAGAACCCGTTCAATGTCCGCGGCCCGACCTCACCCGACGACTACGTGCGGCTGCTGCGTGACGTGCTGCTGCGCAAGCAGGTCCGCTTCGTCGGCGCCACCGATGTACAGTGGATCCAGATCGGTCAACGCTGCGTGGACGCCGACCTCAGCGGTCGCGCGGTCGAGTCGATCTCCGGCAACATCCGCGCGCACATCCAGGACTTCGAGTATCCCGACGACTACTTCCACGCCGACTTCGAAGGCCGCGCGCGGATCATCGACACACTGTCGCGGCGGCTCGACTTCCCGGCGCTCGAGCGGCTCGTCGCGGACTACGTCGCGTTCCACAAGGACGCCGAGGAGAAGGCCGCGCGGGATCGCTTCGACGCGGAGGTCGACGCGATGGTCCGGCAGCTCAACGCCGGCCGCGAGGCGACCCAGCGCGCGATGCGGGAGCTGGCCGCCGGGGCCACCCCCAGCCCTGAGCTCCAAGGCGTCTGAATCGCAGGGAAATCCCAGCGCGTGTGGCAACGCGCAGGCAACCCGCGAACGGCCCGCACACCTGTCGCACTAAGGGGAGAGCCGCCATGACGACGCCACGCCGCCTCGCCCGCTTCGCCCTGTTCGCGGCCCTCGCGTCGCTCGCCGTTGCCTGTGTCGAGTCCGAAGAAGAGGACGACGACGAGGGCGGGGTGATGTGCGGCGATCAGAAGTGCGACGACCTCGGCACCATCGGCCAGGAGCTCGCGAAGATCAACGACCCGATCGCCGTGTGGCTGCGCGGAAAGATCGACAGCAAGGGCCGGATCAACGTCGCATACCTCGACATGCTCGAGGGCGTCGCGAAGCAGCAGGGCTGCGACAAGGCGTCGATCGATTCGTACGTGATCTCCGACGATCTCGTCGGCACCAGCGGCACCGCGTTCCCACGCGTCGTGAACACGGTGTGCTCGGCGGATCGCGCGAAGGCCGACCTCGCGTTCTTCGCCCTGTCGTTCGCCGACGCGAAGAAGGTGGATGTCGATCCGCGCCGCATCGAGATGTTTGCGTGGGACACCACCACGCTGAGCTACCGATTCTACAAGGGCACGCCCGTCAAGGGCAGCAAGACCAAGGTCGCGATCACCCTCGACCCGTCGGAGTGTAAGGAGTGCCACCTGCAGCCCGAGCACATCGAGGGCCTGCCGATGCCGATGACGCCGATCATGAACGAGCTGTCGGCGCCCTGGGAGCACTGGTTCGCCGAGCCCGTCAGCTTCAACCACACGGTCGCGGCCGCGACGCAGAACGCACCGACCTACAAGGCGCTGCTGGGGTTCCGCAAGTCGGCGGCGCGGCTCGAGCAGACGATTCGCTCCGCGTTCACGCAGCGCGTCGCGACGGCGCGGCTGCGACTGCGTCGTGATCCCGCGAACGTCGATCAGGCGATGGCGCTGTTGCGGCCGCTGTTCTGCGACGAGCAGCTCACGTACGTCACCGAGGACGGCAACAGTGGTCTGTTGTCCGCGAACGCGCTGGTCGACGAGGGCCTCGCCTCGGTCTACTTCACGATCAAGGGCACCGGCTGGCCGTGGGAGTGGTGGCAGGACAAGACCATGCGCTTCACACCGACCGACGCGGCGGGCCTGCTCACGATGGTGCCGACGCGCGGCGCCGCGACAATCGCGTACGAGAAGCAGATCCTCTCGCTGCGCGCGCTGACCACCGATCAGGTGCTCCGCATCCGCGCGCTCGACTGGGCGACGCCGACGATGTCGTCGTTTCGGTGCGACCTGTGGACCAACGCGCTGCCGCGGGTGAAGAGCGCGCCGCCGACCGGCGCGAAGAACTCCGACATCTTCGCGCCACTGGTCGAAGAGATCCTCACCCTGCGCAAGGGCGACTTCGGCATCGGCGGTCTCGACCTGCCCGCGAAGGTTCCGCTCGTGCCGCCCGCCGGCAAGGTGATCAGCTTCGCGCTCGCCGACGAGGCGTCGATCCAGGATCTCGCCGATCTGGTCGCCACCGGCATGATCTCGACCTCGACCTGCGAGGCCGACGGCACCGGCATCTGCCTCACCGACAGCATGGCGCTCGGCGGGATGATCGAGGCGCGGTTCAAGGCCGCCGAGACCGCGGGGCGCGAGCCGCTCATGCCGATCCGCAATGCCCGGGCCTGCGAAGCGCAGTTGAAGTATCCGAACGCGCCGGCGATCGCCGACACGGGCTGCTGAAACCACGCAGCAGCGGGAGGGACCCCTCCCATCCCTCCATCGCTTCGCTCAGAGCACCTCGGCCGGCCACCGCTTCACGAGGTGCCCTTGCGGCGTGCCGCCCGTGTGCGGCTCGAGGTACGCGCGACGGTGCTGCATCGTCGTGCCGGCGTTCGCGTTTGCGATGAGCCGGCTCTCGCCCATCGACCACGCCTCGCGATGCGCAGCGGCTGCCGCGTCGACATCGCGGAGATACGCACGTGCCGACTCGGCATCGAGCTCGCGACGGATCGCCCGGATCACTCGGCCCTGCGCGAGATCCCACTCGTCCTGCGGCAGCACGCCGTCGGTGCGCAGCTTCGCCGCGAGCTCGGCGATCTCCGGTAGCGCGAGCACGCTCGTCGGTGCGCAGCGCAGCATTGCGTAGACGGTCGCGGGAAACGGCGCGACGGCAGTCGCGATGCGCCGCTGGACCTCCTGATGCGGGCAGCGGATCTCGACGACGCGCGGCTTCGTCGGGCCCGAGCAACCATCGTGGTGATAGTACTCGCCTTGGCTCAGGCGCCCGCGACTCGAGCGACCGCGCACGTCCTCGTAGCTCGGGTGCGCCGCGGCGACATCGCGACACACGACGAGTCCCGCTTCGTCCACCAACGCGAACAGCCGCTCGCGATGCTCGGGCAGCAGCAACACGTCGTGCAACCAGTCGACGGGCGCCTCACGGTCGCCGCGCACGCCGTGGATCACGAGCCCGAAAGGCAGCGCACGCGTGGTGAGGAGCGTCCACGCGCCGAAGCGCCCCAGCTCGAGACGCGTACCATCGTTGCCGTCGGCCATCGCTGGCCGGCAGCGTATCAGCCGGTCGGCGCGCCCGTCTGGCTCAGCCCGAATCCGGTCATGTCGCTGTACGTGTACGGATAGTTGAGGCCCGTGACGGTGTCGATCTGCATCGACACCGGGTTCACGCGGTACGCCTCGTTGTTGTAGATCGCCGGGCCCCACACGTTGCCGTTGAAGTCGATGCTGACGCCGTGCACGTAGCTCGGGATATCGATCGTCTGCACGACCGCGAGGGTGTCGATGTCGACCGCGACGAGCGGATCGTTCGCGAGCCACAGCAGGTTCTCGCCGTCGGGCATGCACCCGCCTGCGCCGCCGGCCTGCGCGGTCTGCCAGGTCTGCGTCGGGTAGTCGAAGCGCCCGACCTGCGACGAGCACGTCCAGATGCGATCGTTGCGATCGACGGTCATGCCGTAGCCGCCGGCAGGCGTCTGCCACGTCTGCACGATGAAGTTCTGCCGGTCGACACGCACGAGCTGGCCGCCGGAGAGCTGCGTGCCCCAGAAGTGATCGCCCGAGTCGACCGCGCCGCCGTAGATGCCGTAGAAGTTCGGTGCGACGCCGTTGATCGCGATCGTCTGCTCGACGACGCCGGTCTCGCCGTCGACGAGCATCACGTCGATCGTCCCGTTCGCGCCCGACGTCCACACCTTCGCGTCGTCGTAGCGGCACGTCGCCTCATTGTAGGTGCCCTTGGACCAAGCGACCGGTCGCTGGCTCGCGTACGCCATCGGCGTGTGCCAGCCGACGCAGTCGTCGGGCCACGCCTTCACGTCGCCGGGGCCCGTCGAGGTGTTCGGACCCATGCAGTCGGCGCCGCGGGCGAAGATCATCGTGATGCCACCCGAGCGGTTCGCGATGACGGCGTCACCGTTGAGGTTGACCGACGTGCGCGACGGGTTGCCGTTGCTGTCGGGGCGCGTGATGTAGCGGCCCTCCTCGATCAGCGACTCGGTGTTGATCTTCGAGACGGTGCTCTCGTTGCTGTTCGCGATCCAGATGTACGAGAAGTCCGCGCCCGCGCCCCCGCCTCCGCCACCTTCGCCGCACGCGAGGTTCACGTCGGGCTGCGGTGGCATGTCGAACTTCGTGCCGCCGTCATCGTCGTCGTCCGCGGTGTCACCGTCGTCGGCGGTGACGCTGCCGTCCGCGGTGTCGCCGACGGTGCCGCCACTGGTCTCGCTCATGCCGTCGGTGTCACCACCGGTGCCCGACGCTGTCGCGGTCGCGGTGAGTCCGGTGATCCCGGATGCGCCGTCGGCTGCGCTGTCGCGTCCCGATCCTCTCGAACCTCCACAGGCGCCGAGCAGCGCCGCGCATCCGAGCGCGAGGGTGAAGGACGAACGCGGGAACGAAACCGGGGCGAGGACGGACGTCGGCATGGGGGCCTGGGCGACCCCGCCGAGCGAACGCGCCGTCGGAGCGCGTAGGGGGGGTGCCTTCATCCGACACCGCCTCCCGCTGGACTTTCCGGGGTTCCACGGGACGAACCCCGAGAAAACCACCGGGCGCAAGCACGGGGGACCCATCGCCGGGTGGCCCCCCCGCGACCTCGTCGGATCGCGGTCGCCATCGCGCGGTTTTGCGGGTTTAGCGTAGAAACCACGCCGGTTTTCGGCCGCCACGTGTTTGACAAACCGCGGCGGATCCCGCGATCGTGATCGTCCCTTGGGTGACGTCAGATCCGACCGCGCGGTGGTGTCGACCGACCTGGTCGGCCAGCGGATCATGGACCGTTACGTCATCGGCGAACGCATCGCGCGCGGCGGGATGAGCGTCGTGTACGGGGGCGAGGACGAGCGCCTGCGCCGGCCTGTGTGCGTGAAAGTGTTCTGCGGCCTCGACCCGTCGCGTCCCGGCTATCGCACGGTCCACGAGCACTTCGTGCAGGAAGCATTTGCGCTGTCCGCACTGCGCCACCCCAACACGATCCGGATCTTCGACTTCGGGTACCTCGAGGACGAGCTCAAGACGCCGTTCTTCGTCGTCGAGCTCGCCGATGGCGGCACGCTCAAGGAGTTCGTCCGCAAGCACGGCCCGCTGTCGCCACACGAGATGCTCGAGATCCTCGAGCCGATCGGAGGCGCGCTCCGCGAGGCCCACTCGGCCGGCATCATCCATCGCGACATCAAGCCCGCGAACATCCTGTTCTCGCGCGCGGGCCCGGCCCTCGTCGTGAAGCTCGCCGACTTCAGCATCGCGAAGGCGCTCGCAGAGGCGTTCCCCAACCGCGCCGACGACACCCTCAACAGCGCGGACAAGGTCGGGCTCTACTCGCTGGGGTGGGCGGCGCCCGAGCAGCTCCGCGGCGATCCAGTCGGACCTTCGGCCGACGTGTTTGCGATCGGGTTGACGGCTGCCTTCATGCTGTCGTGCAAGATGGTCTATCCCGGCGACGACATCCTGCAGCTCTTCGAGATGCGGCGCACCGGCGACGCGTACGTGCAAAAGGCGCTCGGCGAGCTCGGGCTCGACGACGACCTGCAGCGGGTGCTGACCTCCGCCTGTATGGCCGACTCGACCGAGCGATTGCAGACGATCGAGCAGTTCATCGACGCGTTGCGCGAGGGGGTGCACGGCTCGTGGCGCAACGTCACGACGCGACAACAGCGGTACGTGCCACCCGCTGCGCGCACTCCCGAGCCGCGGACCGATCCCGCCGCGGAGCCCGACGCGTCGGTCGCGACGTTCGCCCATCCGAGCAGCAGCGCCATCGCATCGCCGTTCCCGCCCGGCGTTCACGCCGTATCGCCCGCGTCGTCGTCGTCGCCGTCGATGCAGGTCGGTGCGAACGCGCCACCGGTGCTCACGGTCGAGAGCCTGCGCAGCGGCGATCTCGTCGTCGGTGGTCGGCGCGTGCGACCGGTCGAGGTCGCCGTCGATCTCGTCCTCGGTGCCGAGGCCGGCGTCGTGGCGAGCGCAGCCCGCTTCCGCGTGTCGCCGCGACAGCTCGGCGCGCACCTGCACATCAAGGGCCTCAATTGCTTCGTCGTGCGTGACGGCGGTCGCGCCTCGAGCGGCTGCGACATCGATCGGGACACCGAGGTGACCTTGATCGCGCCGTCGCGCGAGCCGTTGGACATCGTGCTCGTTTACCTCGGTAGCTTCGACGGCTGGTCGCGTTGCTTCGCGCTGCAAGGTGCTGCGATCGCGGTGCCCACTCGGCTCGCGAGCTGGTCCGCGCTGTTGGACCTCGGTCCCGGGCGCGAGGCGATTCTGCTGTTTCGCACCCCGGGAGACCACGCGTGAACAAGCCGCCGCGCCCCATTCCACCGCCGCCCGGCATTCGCACGTCGACGCCGCACGGTTCTCTGGCGCCAGCACCGACGACGGACGCGCGCACCCCCGAGCGATCCGGCGTGCGCGAGCGACCGCACTCCGAGGCGCGACCGATGCATGAGGTCGCGTCCGCGGTCGCGTACCCCGGCGATACCGCGATCGTGCCGCAGCCGTCCGGTCCGGTCGCGATGCACGCGGCGCCGATCCAGATGGCGGTGCCGATGGCGGCATCACCCTCGAACTACTCGCCTGCGTCGGCGCCGAAGCCCTTGGCGCAGAGCCACATCGTGCGGTCGCGCGCGTACACGTTCACGCGCGACGACGCGGGCAACCCCGTCGAGCTCGGCTCGGGTCGCTCCGGCAAGGCGTATCTCGGCGAAGAGCAGTGGATCGAGTCGAAGACCGCATTTCGCCGCAACATCGCGATCAAGATCCTGCAAAAGGGTGTCACGCCCGAGGACGGCCTGCGCTTCCAGATGGAGAAGGAAGTGCTCGAGCGCGTGCAGGGGCACCCGAACATCGTGACCTTGTTCGCGTCGGGCGAGTCGGACAACCCCGACTTCGTGCCCCCGCCGATCCGCGACAAGGTCGAGAACGACTACATGATCCTCGAGCTGTGCGACATGTCGCTCGAGGAACGGCTCAAAGGCTCGCGCGGTGGCGAGCGCGAGGAGCTGCTCGCCTACTCGCCGCGGGACCGGTTGTTCCGCGTGCTCGAGTACCTGATGCCGATCGCATCGGCCGTCGAGTACGCGCACCTCGCCTGCAACGTCTGCCACCGCGACATCAAGCCCGGCAACATCCTGCTGCGCCTGCCGAACCCGAAGCTGCAGGGCGCGACGCTCGACGTGCGGCTCGCCGACTTCAACGTCGGCAAGATCCGCGACGACGCGCAGGACCTGTCGGTGACGCGCCTGCACGGTGTGCCCGGCACCTTGTTCTTCCAGGCGCCCGAGCAGGAGACGAACGCGTTCGAGGTGCTCGTCAATGTCCAGGCCGGCAGCAAAGAGGTCACGTACTTCGAGGACTTCTACCTCTCGATCACGCAAAACGACACGTTCGAGCTGTTCAATCGCAACCGGCGCTATCCCGTCGCCGGTGCCGATCTGTCGAAGCGGCGGCTGTATCTCGCGCGGCCGTTCGACGAGCCGACCGAGAACAACGTGCGCGCGAAGATCATCAAGAGCGTCGATCGGCCCGCCGACATCTATTCGCTGGGCGCGTTGTTCTATTATTTGATCACCGGCACGCACGGCAATCCGAAGACGCTGTACGACGCGTTCTACAAGTTCATCGAGTACGACGGCCCGACCGATGGCGACGTCGCGAACCAGAACACCGTCGAGGCGTACATCGAGCACGAGTACTCGGTGATCCAGAGCCTGCGTGCGCCGAAGGTCGACGAGCACAACCAGCCGGTGCTCGCGCCCGCCGATCGCTTCTTCAGCTACAAGCACTACCTCGACGGCAACGGCGAGCTCATCGACAAGAACATCATCAAGGTCATCGCGAAGGCGATGATCCGCAACAAGGGCGACAGCTACTGCCAGGCGTGGGACGTGATGACCGACGGCATCAGCGCGTTCGTCAACGATCTGAAGGGCTTATACGGCAACTTCGGCACGTACATGCCGACGCGACCCGGCATACTCGTGCACTCGTCGTCCGCGGCCGTGCAGGCGGCGAAGGCGGCAGGGGCGGGACGCATCGCGAGGTTCTGGCGCGAGCTCGTCGACCGGCTGCGATCGAAGGCCGGTACGCTGCGCAAGCCTCGGGGCCCGCGCCCGGCAAAGCCGACGCAGCGGCGTTGATCCGCGCACGGCCGCGCTGGCGTTGCGCTATCGTCGTTGGCGGTGACGAGCAACTCGCAGGGCGACCAGCCCGAAGCCACGGTACGGCGTAGCCACGCCGCGAAGGTCGGTGGTGGGCGTCGCACGCTGCAGGTGCTCGGCGAGGGCTTCCATGCGAGCTACCCGCTCGCGAACACTGGGCGGCTCACGATCGGTCGGTCGAGCGAGAACCTCGTCCCGATCGACGATCCGGAGATTTCGCGGCACCACCTCGTGCTCCACGTCGGCGAGGTCCTCTCGCTCGAGGATCTCGGCAGCAGCAACGGGAGCTGGATCGGTGATCGGCGACTCGAGCCGCGCTCGGTGACGACGCTGGTGCCGGGAGATCCGATCCGCATCGGCTCGACGACGCTCATGGTGCTCGAGCGCACCGCCCCGTCCGGCTCGCGCCGGCTGTGGAACTACGACTACCTCGAGGCACGCATCGAAGAAGAGTGTCGGCGGTGCTCGCGGGACCCGGCCAGCTTTGCGCTGCTGCACGTGATCTGTCAGCCGCCGTCGTCCGCACCGATCGTCGAGCGTCGGCTCGTCGCGCTGTTGCCCGATCTCGACGTCGTCGCGCGCTATGTCCCAGGCGAGTACCAGGTGCTCATCATCGGTGCCGACGAGGCGCAGGCCGATGTGGTGGTCAAGCGGCTGACGGCCGGGCTCGCCGACGATCGCGTGAAGGTGCGCGTCGCGGCGGCCGCATATCCGATCGACGGCACGACCTGCGACGAGCTGGTGACGCGTGCATCCTCGCGCGCGGCGGACGGCGAGATCGATGAAGAGGAAGACGTCGGTCCGGTGATCGCGGATCCGATTACGCGCGAGCTGTATCGGCTCGCCGAGCGCATCGCGCCGTCGCGGATCCACGTGCTGGTGCTCGGCGAGACCGGCGTTGGCAAGGAGGTGCTCGCCGAGGAGATCCATCGCCGCAGCGGGCGTGCCGATCATCCGCTTCGACGGATCGACTGCGCCGCACTGCCCGCCGATCGCGCCGCGACCGTGCTGTTCGGTGGCGACGGTACCGAGGGTGCGCTCGTCGCGAGTCGCGGCGGTACTGTGCTGCTCGACGAGGTGTGCGCGCTGCCACTCGAGGTGCAGGCGCGGCTCGTCGGCCTGCTCGACATGAACGATCCGTCGCTCGACCTGCGCATCATCGCGATCACCAATCGCGACATCGAGGCCGAGATCGCGGCCGGTGACTTCCGCGAGGATCTGTACTTCCGCCTCGACGGCATCACGCTCTCGGTGCCGCCGTTGCGCCGCCGCCCGGCCGAGATCGAGCCGCTCGCCGAGCGCTTCGTCGCCGAGGCGGCACGCCATGCGAGCCGTGCCGAGGTGCCGATCCTCGGACGTGATGCGCTCGCGCTCATGCACACGTATTCGTGGCCGGGCAACATCCGCGAGCTCCGCAACGTGATGCGGCGCGCGGTGCTGTTGTGCGACGGAGACGAGATCACGCCGGCACACCTGCCCGCGGAGAAGCTGACCGCGACGTTCGCGACGCCGAGTCGCGAGGGCTCGCTACCGCCCGCCGAGCCGCTACCGCCGCTGCGCGAGGTCCGTGAGCACTTCCAGGAGGCCGAACGGACCCGCATCATCGAGGCGCTCGATCGCGTGCACGGCAATCAGACGGAGGCCGCGAAGCTGCTCGGCATCGCCAGGCGCACGCTGATCAAACGGTTGGATGCGTACGGACTGCCGCGTCCACGCAAGAAGACCTGAGCGTAGCTTCCCCTGAAAAACTCACCGCAGCATCGCCGCTAGCATGCGGTGGAAGTGGTGCGTACCGGTCTCGCGCGAAGGCGAGTACCGCCCGCGATCGTACAACCTCGCCCGCACGCCTCGCGCGACCCGCTCGACGATCTGCTCGTCCTCGAGCTCGACCTGATCGAGCCCGGCTCCGGCGCCCCGATCGAGCCGCGACGCATCCCAGATCCAGGTCTGGTACAGCACGCGACACGACGACGGGCCGAGCGGCTGCACCACGTTGATCGACAGCCCCCACGGATACGCGTTGACCATCGTGGTGGGGAAAAGAAAGAAGTAGTAGCCGCCGATGCGCTTGCCGTGATCGACGTGACCGCTCGGGATGTCGAACGCGTCGTCGCTGGAGCTCGCGACGCCGATCTGCAGCACGCCGTGCGGCAACAGCTCGGTCGAGTACTCGCCGTAGTCGAGCGCGCGATTAAGGCTCGGGTGCACGTACGGGATGTGGAATCCCTCGAGGTAGTTGTCGCAGTACAGCGCCCAGCTCGCGGCGATGTGATAGTCGCGACTCCGCGCGACCGACAGCTCCATGCGATCGAGCGGCAGAAACGACAGCCGCTCTCGCAGCGGCGCGAGCAGTTCGTCGATGGCAAAGGGCGGCTGCAGCGACGCCCACGTGAGTGCGTGCCAGCTCTCGTGGGCGACCGCAGGCAGGTGATCCGCGGGGCGCGGGAAATCCACCGCGCCCTCGAACTCGGGCATCGAGATCATCCGACCATCGAGCTCGAAGCGGCGGCCGTGGTAGCCGCAACGGATCTGCCGTCCGCTGCACGCACGATCGACCAAGAGGTTGCCGCGATGCGTGCAGACGTTCGACACCAGATGCAACGAGCCGCCGTCGTCGCGCGTCATGAGCAGGGGCTCGTCGACGCAGCCGGGCAACATCACCCACGGTGACTGGCCGTAGGGCTGGTCAGGCACGATCTCGCGCGGGATCATGTGCCAAGCGCGGAGCATCACGCGCTCGACGACGGCGTCGAACCAATTGGGATCGCAGTAGAGCGCTGCCGGCGGTGTCTCGGCCCGCCGGATGTCGGGATCGATCTCGAACGTGTACACGGCCCGGCGAACCTCTATACCATGCGCGAGCGACGATGAAGACCGGCGGTGACGATGCGCCTGCGCCCGCCGCCGATGGAGCCCAGCCACCGACTCCTGCGCCGCCTGTCGGCATGGGTGCGTTCGCGACGATCTGGCTCGCGCTGTTCCTCGATCTGTTCGGCTTCGGCATCGTCATTCCCGTGCTGCCGTTCTACGCGACCCAGCACGGTGCATCGCCGACGGTCGTCGCGTTGCTCGCGACCACGTTCTCGTTCGCGCAGTTCGTGATGTCGCCCGTGCTCGGTCGGATGAGCGACGTGCACGGTCGCCGCCCGATCATGCTGTTTTCGATCGCCGGCTCGTGCATGTCGATGCTCGTGCTCGGCTTCGCCGCGACGCTGTGGATGGTGTTCCTCGCGCGCCTCGTCAGCGGCATCTGCAACGCGAACGTGTCGACCGCGAATGCGTACATCGCCGACCGCGTGCCGCCGGCCGATCGCGCGCGCTACATGGGCATGATGGGCTCCGCGATCGGCATGGGCTTCGTGTTCGGCCCGGCCGTCGGTGGTCTGTTGTCGACCGAGGCGATGCCGGAGTTGCCGTTCTTCTTTGCGGCTGGCCTCGCGGCGCTGAACTTCGGGATGGCGTGGATGTGGCTGCCCGAGAGTCGCGGCCCGCAGCGCGCGGGTCCGGGTCGGCCGATGTCGCCGTTCTTCGCGCTGTCGCGGCTCAAAGAGGTCCGCGGCACGGCCCTGGGCGCGCTCACGGTCATCAGCTTCGGCTTCTTCATCGCGTTCTCGGCGATGGAGGCGACGTTCGCCCTGCTCACCGAGGCACGGCTCGGCTGGACCGCGCGCGACACCGGCTATGTCTTCTCGCTGGTCGGGCTGTCGATCGCGTTCTCGCAGGCGGTGCTGCTCGGTCGCCTGGTCCGCAGGTTCGGCGAGAAGGCGACGCTGACGATCGGCATCGTGATCCAGGCGACGGGCTTGTGCATCCTCGGGCTCGCCTACGCGGTGCCGCCGATGGTCGTTGGTGCGGCGGTGCTCGCGGTCGGCAATGGCCTCGTCAGTCCCACGACGAGCGCGATGTGCAGCCGCATGTCGAGCGCCGAGGATCAGGGCCTGAACCTCGGGCTCATCCAGTCGGCTTCGGCGCTCGCGCGGATCTTCGGACCCGCGGCGGCCGGCCTCATCTTCGAGCACGTGGCACCGGGTGCGCCGATGCTCGTCGGCGCCTTCGTCGTGCTCATGGTTTTCTTGCTGACGGCGCCGCGGCTGCAACGCCCGACGTGAGCGTCAGCGCGTCTTCGGCTGCACCGTCGGCACGACCGGCTGCGCGAGCAGGATCTCGAGCAGGTCCTTGTCGATCGCTGCAACGTGGCCGCGCGCGCCGGGCTCGGTCGGTGCAACGAGCCGTACCGGGTACCGCACGACGTAGACCTTCTCGTCCATCTTTGCGGCCGGAACGTCGAGCGCCCACGCGGCCTCGGTGAGGCAAGCGACGAGCGCATCGTCGCCGTGAACGAGCGTCGAGTCGCGGACCGTCGCGCGCATCACCTCGCCCTTGCCGACCTCGATCTCGAGCACCACGCGGCCGCCTTGATCGGACGTGCGTGCGAGCGCGCGGTTGTAGCAGACACGTGCGCGGGGCATGACGCGCGTGGTCAGGTAGTTGCGGAAGATCTTCTCGTCGAGGAAGCCCTTCACCTCGCGACCGCGACCGGCCTGCGCGACGCCTTCGCGGGCCATCCGCCGCTGACGCGGTCGCAGCCACGTCGGTCGCACGAGGCCCTCGGCCTGCGCGTCGGCGAGCAGCTCCGCCTTGGTCGCGACGAACGCCTCGGCGTGGGCCGGTGCGACGCTCGCCTTCACCTTGCGCACGACCGGCCGACCCGCCGCGCGGCCCCGCACCGTCAGCCGCTTCGCCGCGATGCCGCTGTAGCTTCCGCGCAGCACCATCGCATTGCCCGACACCAGGCCGGTCGGCAACGGATCGTCGAAGACCATGTTGCTCGGCAGATCGAGCGCGAGCGAGCCGAGCACGCGCGGTGCGGCGAGTAGGCGCAGCACGTCATCGTCCGGGACCTGGGCGAGCGTCTCGAGGCTGATGCGAGCACCGAGCGTCGCCGCCATCGTCGCGACCGGATGCGTCGCCGGCAGGCCGCCCTGCGCGAGCAATGGATCGTCGACGACGAACAGCAGCTCGGGTCGTCTCGCGCCGCGGTCTTTGCCGACCGCCGCGTCGTACGCGGTGCGCACGGCGGAGGTGTCGAGGCTCGCCGGTAGCATGCCGTCGGTGACGACGACGATCATCGGTCGATGCGCGCGCGTCTGCTTCGCGCGCGTCGCCGCGAGCTCGAGCGCCCCCGGCACATCGGTGCCCTGCTCGCGGATGTTCGCGTCGAGCACACCGACGAGCTTGCCGCGCGCGGCCGTGTCACGGACGGGGTGACGCATGACCGTCGGATCGAACAGCGGCGCCGACGTGCGTGCGAAGCCGATCGCATCGAACGTCGCATCGGCCGGCAGCGCGTCGAGCATCGCCGAGATGACGCGACTCGCCTCGCGGTGCATCAGCGGTGCCGTGCTGCGCGAGC
>Ga0163144_10010746_pt1 | contig 19464 bp, 20 predicted proteins | sample OliLak19BULKMAT1_FD_123175 | JGI IMG/M metagenome (GOLD analysis project Ga0163144, IMG submission 123175) | Freshwater microbial mat bacterial communities from Lake Vanda, McMurdo Dry Valleys, Antarctica - Oligotrophic Lake LV.19.BULKMAT1 | ecosystem: Environmental > Aquatic > Freshwater >... | reverse complement strand
TTCCTCCCCAGACCCCTCCTGCGCGCGAAAACCAGAAACCCAAATCCCGCCGAATTTCAAAAATGTTAGCCGAGGTTTTGCGAATCCTTTCCCCAGAAAATAGTTTCGCAAAACCGAGTCCGCATTGTATTCGAATATCCGTACTTTCCATTCTTGGAAAGCTCTGTGCTTCGCACAGAGGCGCTTTAGCGCACGGATGTGCGATTAGTCATTTGTTTGGAAAAAAGTTCGCGCAAAGGTTATGATTAGGTCACAACAAATCCCCGAAAGGGGATTTTTGTGTACCCTACAGTAAAGTCTGGGAGACTTTACGTCGGGAATCGAAGCCTGTTTGAGATTTTCTAAAAGTGAAACGTATTATATCAAACACTCGGTGTTTGATATAACGAGTAAATGGGAATATTTTGGTGATATCTTTTAACTTACTACATCCTCCAATCATCCTAACCCACCTCATACGTTCCTCTTATATGTTTTTTGGTATGCTTTTGTACACATTTATTAACTCTACTAAAAAGTGCCAAATGTGTGTGCACATTACCTTTTGATATTGACAGAAATAATAGTGTATGCTATGATTTTACAAGTTCGACTTGTGGAACGGACTGGGCCAGTAAACCCTACCTAATCCAGAGCGATAGAAGGAGAGAACCATGTCTGTTAACCTATTCCTCAACGACAAAGTTCGTGAATCTACGAAATTCAAGACTCAGTCAAACAAGGACAACTCACGCGACGAGATGACCTTCAATGACACACATGTGTGCGGAGGCAGAGGTCGTCTCTACGTGATATGGATGGAGGACGCGGTCATACCCGAAGAACTCAAGGATTTTGTGGAGGAAATCTCGTGTCATGAGATTATTCCAGTGATGAGTCACAGGGAATCCGGTATCTATCGGCATGAGAGTGCTGAATGCGAACTTATGCCGGGACACACCGGATCAAGCAAGCATGAAAATCCGGTGTACAAACTCAAGATCACCGCCAAGAACTTGGAAGACATCAAGGTGATTCTGCACAAGGTGAAGACGGGCAGCATCCTTCCAGAGGAAAGTTACAAAGAGCGCCAAGTTGGTAAAACGCGTCAGCAACTCGAAAGTGAGTTCATGCAAACCCAACAGCTGTTGAGTGAGGCGTGGAGAGCGGCCGCTGAGCTTCGGATGTTGTTTCACCGGTTGGCAAGAAGTATCGAGAAGGGGACTCTGCCGATAGTCTTTTGCTCGAGAGTTGCAAAGCAGATTGATGCAATTCTCGACGACAGTATCTAGAGTTCTCGCCCCGTTTCAGACAAGGCCCCGTGCCTGTTTGGACGGGGTTTTGTTTTACCTAAATCTCTCGAAATGCTAGTATATTCTTAACAAAGAGGTTCAAATTGCATAACCTTAAGTTCACACATATAATGATCCAATCTTTTATAACATTTATTGAACAGGTAGTAATACCTTATGGAGCACTCGGAGTTTTTTTTGCTGAAGTTATAGAAGAAATTATAGTTCCAATACCATCGGCATTAGTTTTGTTTACCGCTGGATTCGTTTTACTAAAAGATTTGGTAGGTTTTGAACTTTTAAGAAACTTAATTTTTGTAATAGCCATTCCTGGAGCACTCGGTTTAACTTTGGGGTCAACTTTTGTATATTACTTATCGTATTACGGAGGAAAACCATTCATTGAAAAGTACGGAAGATATCTCGGCATCTCATGGCAAGAAATTTTAGATTTTGATGAGAAAATGAATAAGTCAGTTTATGATGAATATCTTTTTGTATTTGTAAGGATTATTCCAATAGTGCCGAGTTCTTTAATTACCGTTTTTGCGGGAGTAACGAGAATGCCGATTAGAAAATATCTAACACTAACTTTTATAGGGTCAATAATTAAAGCTGCAGTCTATGCTTATGTAGGTTATCAAGTTGGGGAGCTATATTATGTTTATGTGGAAAAAATTAGTAAATACGAAAGTGTGGGTCTGTCTATAATTATAATAGTGGTGGCATCTTTCTTTTCGTATAGAATTTACAAAAAATACTCAAAGTAAGTTATCCACAGGTTGGGGTTTGACATTGTTTTAGTCGGGGAGTAGTATGTGAATGTGAGAGAAAGATGATTTAAGTTTACGGATGCGATATCGCTTCCCAACACCAAATCAAAATTCTTCCACAAGTTCTTTACCTTCGTCGTTAGGTTAACGACAAATCCAGCCCCACATCGTGTCGATGTCGACACACCTCCCGCTTTCCTGCTCCTTCTCCCCGCACTAAGTACTCCCCGGTTTCCGGACGAGTGCTTTTTTCATTACATAAAATATTTTTTAAGAACCAGTAAAATTAATTTAGATGCTAGGCGCAGGAGATTTTATGAGTGAGACTTATAAATTTAAGTTGAATGAATAAAATTGAACTACAACAACGCAGATGATTTGATTTTGCTTGTTCTATTTTGTGTGTAGTTCCACGTATATATCCTCTAAAGCCTTAACAGCATCTCCAGATGCAATGTTGTTTTGGTGATATAGTCCGTCAGTACAGTCTCCTGCAGCCCATATTCCTTTTATGTTGGTTTTCTGATTTCTAGGGTCTACTATGATTTGTCCGATTTTATTTATCTGTGATTCATCTTTGAAAATATTTTTAGTAAAATCTGTTGTTGGTATAAGTCCTATTTCTACAAAAATTCCAGGGGCAATTATTTCGTGTGTTTCTTTTGTTACGGCATCTTCATAAACAATTCCGCTCACAAATTTGTCTCCCTTTATTTCTTTTGTAATAGCGTTTAATACTATTTTGAATTTCGGATTTTGTTTTAGTTTTTCTATAGTTATTTCATCTCCACGTAGGGTTTCTGTTCGGTTTAGTAGGGTAACGCTTTTACAATAAGCTAGAAGCTGTGCAGATGTCTCTAGAGCGGCGTTTCCACCTCCGATAACAACTACATCTTGGTCTGCAAACAAAGGTCCATCACAAGACGCACAGTATGTCAGGCCTTTATTATCGAATTCCATTGCTCCTTTTACTTCTAACTTTCTTCTTGTGCTTCCGGTTGCTACTAGAATAGTTTTTGTATCAAATTGTTCGGTTTCTGTAACTACAACAAAACCTGTATCTGCTTTTTTGATATCTGTTACGTGTGAGCCTTCTTTTACAGTTACAGAATCACCAGCATATGCCAAAATATGTTCTTTTAAAGATTTCGCCAAGTCGTTTCCAGATATTTTTATCGTTCCAATCCAATTTTCTATTCCTTCTGAAACTATAGATTGGCCACCAAAACCTTCCACTATAAGCAGAGTCTTTAGTTTTTTTCTTGCTGCATAAACACCTGCTGAAACTCCAGCAGGTCCACCGCCAATTATTATTAAGTCATATGTCATAGTCTAGGCATTATACAAGAGAACTATTTAAATAACAAAAAACTCCCTGTTATGGGAGTATTTGAAAATATTCATAATTAGAATGAGATGCGAAGTTGAGAAAGCGAAAATTGGAGGAGCCTTATAAATATAAGATAACGAGAATTTTTGTTTACGAAACGAGTAGGTCGCCAAATTTGGAGATTTTGTCTATTTTAGCTTTGATCGGCGGAGAAAGGCGGGCACCGCACCCCACTCATCATCCTCATCATCTATTTTTTTTACTTCGTCTGTTGTCTGAGTAGGGATTGAGTTGTAGATTTTACCTTTTTCTTCTACCGGTTTATCAAGGTTAATTTGTGCTGATTGAAATAGAGTTTTCTTCGTAAAGTTTTCTGGGAAGCTTGATGCAATAACAGTAATTCGAACTTCTCCTTTTTTTAGTTTATCGTCTTTTACTGTACCGAATATAATTCTAGCGTTTTGATCCACTGATTCTGTAATGATTTTAGCTGCGTCTTGGATTTCAAACATTCCAAGGTCGTCTCCACCAGCAATAGAGAACAGTACTCCTTTAGCACCGTTTATTGATACTTCAAGTAGAGGAGAGTTAATAGCCATTTTAGCGGCTTCTTCGGCTCGTTTTTCGCCTGTAGCAGTACCAATACCCATAAGTGCTGAACCAGCATCAGCCATAACTGCTTTGATATCAGCGAAGTCGATATTGATGATACCTGGAGTGGTAATAAGGTCTGAAATACCTTCTACAGCAGATTTCAAAACATCATCACAAGTTGCAAAGGCATTTTTTGCTGTAGTCTCTTTGCTAATAGTCGAAAGCAGTCTGTCGTTTGGAATAACAATAATTGCATCTACTGCTGAGCGTAGTTCTTCAAGGCCTTCTTCAGCAAGTCTCATTCTTTGTTGTCCTTCAAAAAAAAATGGTTTTGTAACGACACCAACAGTAAGAGCTCCCATTTCTTTTGAAATTCTAGCAACAATAGGTCCAGCTCCTGTTCCAGTTCCTCCTCCTAGACCGTAAGTAATAAAAACCATATCAGCACCTTTTATAGCTTCTTGAATTTCTTCTTTTGTTTCTTCAACAGCGCGTCGTCCAAGTTCTGGATTCATACCAGCTCCTAGTCCTCGAGTTAAGTTTTTACCAATGTGGATTTTTCTTTTTGCTAAAGAGTGATGTAAATCCTGAGAATCTGTGTTAACAGCAATAAAATCAACTCCTTTTACTTTGGAATTTATCATATAGTTAAGCGCGTTCTTTCCAGAACCACCAACTCCAATGACTTTTATTCTTGCGAATGCTTCTATTTCTGGTTTGATTTGCGGCATAATTTTGTCTGTTAAATTTATTAGATGTGAGTAACTATAGCACTAAAGCAATTAAATAAAAACAATTGACCTAGGTGTCAGTTTGTGTTCGATATTTTCGCTAAATAAAGTAGATTTTGATTAGTTTTAGGGTGAAAATTGCTTAATCCAGTTGAATATTTTACCTAGCATTTTATGTCCAGTATTTCTTATGCCCAAATTAGTTTTTTCTTCTTTAGAGAATCCTACAACGCATAAACCGTATGCAACTGCTAGAGTTGAGTCTTTTACATTAGTTTTTTCTCCATTTGAACTTAACTCTGCTAACCTAGAAGGTAGTTTTAGTGATGTTTTTGCAAAATCTTCTATAGTTCTAATCCCACTACCTCCACCTGCTATAAAAATACCAGCTGGTAATAGTCCATTTCTTCCAATTTTTTTCAAATGATTTTCTATTAGCTCAAACATATCCGTCAGTCTAGCTGAAACAATTTCTTCCAGTTTCTTTTTAGGATAACTCCCAGTTCCTATGGCCCCTATTTTTATATTCTCGGCTTCTTCAATGGGAATTTTAAGTCCAAGAGCTATGTCGTTTGTTATGTCTGTCCCACCAATAGGGAAAACTTCTAAAGATACAGGTATATTGTTCTCAAAAACAACAATCGACATCGTTTCAGAACCAATATTTGCCAAAACACACCCTGCCATTTTTTGGGTTCTAGAAAGTGTTACAAAAGATGCTGCGATGGGAGATGCCATAACATCTGTTATATCGATACCAGTTTCATCGACAGCTTCTAATAGATCATTTAAATGTGGCTCTAAATAAGTAATAAAAAGCATCTTAACTTCGAGTTTGGTGCCTTTCATATCTATAGGGCTTTTTGATAAAACAGGCTTGCCGTCTATTTTATAAGAAAGAGGAATACTATGAAGAATTTTTTGATTTTGTATTAAATTTTGAGGTATGTTTGCTTCACAGTTATTGGATGCTTTTTCAATATCGAGTTCTGTAATCTGTAAGTCAGCACGACTAACTATAGTGTTGCCAACTGAGGTCGCACTAGATAATCCTATACCACCTACAGCTACATAGGCTTTGTTTATTTTAATTCCAGAATTTTTCTCAGCCATTCTTACAGCAATGTCAATACTTTGAGTTACGTCTTTAGCGTTTATTATATAACCATGACGCATTCCTTTCGAGTCAGCAGTTCCTACACCTATTATTTTTGTTGTTTGTTTTCCATTTTCTTTTGTTAGTTCAGAAACCACCACTTTTACTTGTGATGTTCCAACATCTATTCCTACTGTAGTGTTTTTTAACATTAAATTTTCATTATCACTAATTTTTTAGCACGAATAAATCTCTTGTGAGATTTTTCTCTCACTCAGCAATCAAGGAAATAATCTCCTCGATACGTTGCACTCTCGCAAACTCGCCTTGGATACAAGTGCTCAAACAGTGCTTCGTGCATACTCAACCTTCGTTGTTATTTCCAAATTGCTTTAGTGGGGGTAAAAAATCAGTAATACAAAACAGACTTTATATATTAAATCTCTTTTGAAATTTCACTTCTGCAGTTTCCATTGTACTACCATGTTCCATTCCTTTCAAATGAAGTAAACCGTGGATAAATAAAAAACCAACAAAATCTGTGTAATTTTTTCCAAATTTAGGTGCTTCTTTTTTTGCAACAACAGGCGTAATAAAAATTTCTCCATTTTCTTTATCAAGAGGGAAACTTAAAACGTTTGTTGAGTTATTTTTCTGTCTATAAGAGTTGTTTAATTCTTTTGATTTTTTGTTTCCAATAAAAACGAGAGAAAGATTATAATTTTTTCCTAAAATAGAATCTTTTATTAAAGCAAAAGGCACTCTAGGTAGAGTGCTTTTTGTCATATTCAGAATAGTGATTTCGCCCTTCATTTTTTAAAACTGGGAACGAGAAGTTCACCAAATATCGAGTTATTTCTTTCCTCTCGTGTGCTCAGTCATTTTTCCAAGTTTAATCAGTTCAGCAATCTCTTCTCTTCTTTTTAGAGTTTTAAGGGCCTTTTTTTGTCTAACATAAGGAGACATTTTTCTAGTAGCGTATCTTAGGCTTCTAACTCTAGGTAAAACACCAGATCCTTGGACCTTTTTTGTGAATCGTCTTATAAGGTTTACGTTGTTTTCGCTACCTGTTCTTAATACTTCTACGTTTATCATAGGGAATACTCTATCACAAGGTAGGGAAGTAATCAACCCACTTATAACGTTTATTTAGGTATATATTCAATATGTTGACATTTACCCCAAAAGGCGTATAATACATATCAGGTGAAGTTAGTCCGAGAAAACGCTCCCTATCGATACTTTGGAGCTTTCTCTCGGGACAATTTCGTCCACACACATGGAGGAATGTAATGCAGGCTATTGCTGAGATTAGGTTGACTGACGGTAAATTCGTTCACCGAAGAATGGACCTCGCGTTTCTTCCTGTCGAGGGTATGTGCTTCGATTTTTCACTCGAAGGTGAATCTGGTGACCCGCTCGAAAGAAGATGGGCGAGCTTCCAAGTTCAGGATGTTAGTTGGGTGGAGAACGGGGGTGTTATATACTTCTTACTTGAAATATCAGAGGATGATGAAGAAGACCCAACACAGAAAGATTTTAGCTTTTTCATTTGGAGGATGGGTGAAGTAAGCCTCTGGCACAAGTAGTGCCTTGACCCCGATGCAGAGATTCCCGCAACCTAGTTGCGAACTCTGTTGCGGGGTCTTTTGTTTTACACAAGATTTAAAATCTTAATTTTGACTTCACATTCGCAGACTTTTGTTTCTAAAAGGCGAGGACGTGAAGAAAAATTAAGATTTTGGAGACTTCAACTCCTTCAAATACTTAGGCAAGTCTTCCAGTTTAACCGTTTCTTGTTTTCTGCTTATAATATCTCTAACTACCATACTGTTTTCTACAGCTTCTTTTTGACCCATAATGAGTACGTGTGATGCTTTCATATATTCAGCACCAGAGAGTTGTCCTGTTATTTTGTCTTTGGTTATCGAGTGGTATATCGGGATTTTGTGTTTTCGTAGCATTTCTACAACGTTTAGTGCTTTTAGTTTTGCAGTATTGCCAAGCTGAACTAAATAGAACTTTGGTTTTTTAATATTTTTTACGATAACTTTTTGCTCCAAGTCTTTATTTTTCTTTACTAGGATAGTGGCACCAACGGTAGGGACTTCTCTTTTTGCTCCAAGTTTTTTACCAAGGCCGTTGTATCTGTATCCATAAGCCAGAACATCTCCAGCAACTCCTTCCGTGGAAAGTTCTCTTATTTCAAATGTCGTGTATGTGGAATAAAGTTTGTTCGAAATAACACAAGAGTTTATTTTATAAGTAACTCCAAAGGCTTCTAAACTCTCTAACACTTCTTTAAAATGTATTCTTCCTAGATCTGATAGGGTACTAATAGTTTGAGGTGCATTTTTTGCGAACTCTTTAGCGTCTGTTTGAGTGCTTTTTATTACGGAGTAAATATTTTTTTTGAAGTCTTGTTTTGATTTTGCCGAAAGTAAATGACTATTTTTACGAAAATGAGCATTAAATTCTCTTTCAAATTTATTGACAGATTCTCTGTCACCAATACTGTTTATATCTATACAAATATTTGTGTATTCCAATTCTTCTAGTATTGAGATAACGCATTTTAGTATTAGAGATTCACTAGTGGATTTGTTACTTCCCATTATTTCAAAACCATAAACTTCAACTGGGGTTTTCTTTTTCGAGTTGGCTCCTTGCAGAGGTTTTTTAAAGTGAATACTAATAGGCTGAGCTTCTAAATCGAATCTTTCCTCTATATACCATCTCATTAATGCCACTTTTTCATCTGCATCACCATAATGATCAAAATCTTTAAATTGTTTAGATTTAGAAATATCGTCTGCTGTAATATGTGGAGGTTTTATGACATCAAAGCCATAATGTATTGCAATTTCTCCTACTAGGTCTGTTGTTGGCACTAGTTCTAATTTTTCTTTGACTTTAACTTTTTTCATTTTTTAAAGTTAAATTTTAATATTTACCGGGCATTACTCTAATGTTTTTTAGAGGTAATAACTGAATAAAAGGTCTACCTAGTATAAATTTTTTATCTAAGGCACCCCAGTATCTAGAATCGTAGCTGTCTTTTCTGTTATCTCCCATAACAAAATATTCAGTATCTCCAAGTTTGAGTTCAGAGTCTTTTGTGGATTTATGAACGACGTAAGTTTGATCTAAAACAAAACCTTTAGGATTTTCATTGTTTATGATTGTAACTTTTTCACCTTTTACAATAACAGTTTCTCCTGGTAGACCGATAATTCTTTTTATGAAACTTTTACTCGGGTCTTGTGGAAATTTAAAAACAACTACAGAATTTCTAATAGGGGATTTAGCACTATTTGAGATTTTATCTACTATGAGGTAGTTCCCGGTTTCAAATGTTGGATCCATTGACCTGCCGTCTACCAAATATGGTTCTGCAATGTAAACTCTAAAAGGAATAACAAATCCAAAAACTATAACAACAAGAATTAGTAGTTCTTTTACAATCTCTTTCCAGTTTAATTTTTTAGTTGTATGTATTTCTTGTTGTTTTAATTTTTCAATCAAGTGAGGAGGTCTTGTACTGTCTAGTGGTACTTTGTCTTCATTCATAACGGTAGTATACAGGCAAGTGGCTATTGACGTAAAGACTTTTACTGTGCCTCGGTGAAATTCACTCAAGAAATTGTATGTGGTATAGTAGTATTACTTAAATCTATGGCATATATATTTGTAGGGTTAGGAAACCCCGGAGAAGAATACGAGGAAACACGTCACAATACAGGGCGAATGCTTTTAGAATGGTTTGGAAAGTCTCTTGATGCAGAATGGAAAGACGACAAGAAGCTAAACGCGAAAGTAGCAAAGGTAAAGGTAGGAAAAACTCCTGTAACTATAGTTTTGCCAGAGACTTTTATGAATAAGTCGGGAAATAGCATAAAGAAGCTAGTAGCTAGTATCAAGGGCGCAGAAAAAATGGTTGTTATTTACGATGACTTGGATTTGCCTTTCGGAACAAACAAAATATCTTTCAATAAATCATCTGGTGGACACAGGGGATTAGAATCAATAATAAAATCTATAAAGACAGAAAAGTTCGCTCGTGTTCGTGTTGGTATTTCACCAAAAACTCCAAGCGGAAAAATCAAAAAACCAAAAGGCGAAGATGCGGTTACAAAAATAATAATGGGAAAGTTTAAAGAGGACGAAATAAAGGAGCTTAAAATGCTTTCCAAAAAAGTGGGGGAGGCTCTAGAATCTTTCGTTTCAAACGGACTAGAAAAAGCAATGACAAGTTTCAACTAAAACAAAAGCGACCGAATAGTCGCTTTTGTTTTACACTATTTTTTACTTAGTCTTTCTGCGGTTCATTTTTATTGGGGTCAACGTAGGAAAGTGTCATTTTCTGCTCCTTGGCGTCAAACACTCCTATCTTGAATTTGTATGTCTTTCCAAGTTCCAGTGTAGAGTGAAGCTTTTCATCACTACCAAATTCTGAAATGTGAACAAGTCCAGCTATACCTTCTTCGATAGATGCAAGAGCTCCGTGTTTGTTGAATTTGATAACAACTCCAGAAACAACATCATCTTTTTTGTATTTTTTCTCAGATTCTTTCCAAGGATTTTCTTTCAAAGCCTTGATAGATAGAGAAATCTTTCCGTCTTTAATCTCAATTATTTTTACTTTTATTTTTTCACCGATATGGAAAAGAAGTTTTGGATTTTCAACAAGTGCCCAGTCGATTTCTGAAATGTGCACAAGCCCTTCTAGTCCTTCTTCTAGTTTAACGAATACTCCGAAGTCTACCATTCCTGTAACTTCTCCTGTGACTTCGTCGTTCAGCTCGTATTTACCTATAATATAGTCTTTATTTTTTTGTTCAGGGTTTTTCTCAGAGAAAATAAGCTTACCTTCTTTTGGAGATGCACCTATGATTGCTACAGAAATCTTCTGACCAATAAGTTTTTTCAATTCTTCTAAGATTCTATCTTTGTCCCCATCTGCAACACGTGGATAGTGTTCAGTTTTTAGTTGTGATGCAGGCAAAAATCCTGAAATACCTTGCCATGAAAGAATAAGACCTCCTTTGTTTGCTTCCATAATAGGAAGTTCGAATATTTTCTTATCGCGGATAGCGTCCTCTGCTTCTCCCCATATAAGAGCTTGTCTAGCTTCTTTAAGAGAAATCTCAATGTATCCGTCTTTGTTGTTTAGGCTTACAACTTTACCTGCAACACTGTCTCCAATCGAGATTTTCTTTATTATGTCTCGAGCGTTTATGTATTCTCGTCCATAAATAATACCGGTACCGAAAGGTGGCATGTCGATAAACACACCAGATTTTTCTATACCGATGACCTTACCCTCTATAACGTCATCAACTGATGGGGGAGTCGCACTCGCACTAAGGATTTTATCCATAGCAGACTGTCGTAACTCCGTCTCAGATGTTAAAACTTCAACTTCAACTTCTTCTTCTAACTTTGTAGCTATTGCCATTTAAAATATGTGTAACAAGTTTTTTATCTCAAACTGCAAACTTATCAAACTGACCGGAAGAGATAGGTTTAAGACCTGTTACGGCCATTAATATATACAGAATATACGGGTCTAAGTATACATAAATTATTTTTTTTATCCACTTGACTCTATGTTTATGTATGATATAATAGTAATAGGGAGGTAGTTATGAATCCAAACAGATCTCTTTCGGTTCTGTTGCTCATCATTATCTTTTTGTTAGGGGTGGTTACACTCCAAGGAGTTGTATATACGATAAGAGGAGTCAGGCAAATGGGTCTTTTGCCCTAAAACGGTCGAACGGAAAAGTGTTGAAACACAACGTTCGACCTTTTCCATTGTCAAAATTTGACAAGAATCAGTAAAATAGTTATATTATTTTAGGAGGCTCGGATGAGCGACAAGAAGTACGGTACATCAGCTGTCGGCCCAATATTGGGCGCTTTCGTTGGAGGAGTAGTTTTCCTCGGCGGTACGGCCTTTCTCGCAAGAAAGGGCTACAAAGCGATCATGGATCGCAAAACAACGCATGTAAAGGCACAACCGACGACTGAAGCTCCGGAGCTCAGTCAAACACAGCAGAAATTGCTGAATCGGGATTTTTATCCCGTTCCGCAGTAATAACGACTCGAAGTAGGGAAATGCGCTCGACGCATCCCCCTGCGTCGAGTCTTTTCTTTCGCAAAAATTTCCCAAAGGGTGACCCTTTGGTAAAAACAAGATTTGAAATAAAAAGTTTTTCTGGTAGACTAGCTTTATGATCCCGTAAGAGATTACGTGGTTAATATTGAAAAATATATTTAAAGATAATTAAGCTGTCGAAATAATTTACTAAACATAATTTAATTACGGAAACCTTCAGTTTCCTATCTCAAACGGGATGATAATCACATACCACGGCGTAGATTTTTTTAAAGTTTCATTTGGAGATACAACTATTGCAGTAAACCCAATTTCAAAAGATTCAAAACTAAAATCAACAAAATTCGGTAGCGACATTACTTTGGTTTCTCTAAACAGTCCTGAACACAACGGAGCAGACGTAACTTCTCGTGGAGAAAAAGAATCTTTTATTATAAACGGTCCAGGAGAATATGAAATTTCAGGAGTTTTCATTAAAGGTTTTCTTTCAAAATCTACATATGGTACAAAAGGAGAAGTCAGCGATAGAATAAATACTATATATACAGTAGCTCTAGAGGGGATGAATTTGTGTTTCTTAGGGCCACTTTCTGATGAAAAACTAGATAGTGATACTAAAGAGGCTATAGACGGTATAGACGTACTTTTTGTACCTATTGGAGGTGAAGGAGTACTAGACCCAGCATTAGCGCACAAACTGGCTGTACAGTTTAGTCCAAAAATTATAATTCCAGCACATTTTGGAGAAGTCGGAGATAAAACTGCTTTAAAGGTTTTTCTAAAAGAAGCAGGGGAAGAAAATGTTAAGCCGGTAGACAAGCTGACAATAAAAAGAAAAGACTTAGAAGGAAAAGAAGGTGAAGTTATAGTTCTTGAAGCAATTTAAACTTCCATATTTGGTAAAATTCTTGTTTCGAATTTTGTTCAAAAAATGAAAGTTTAGGGTATAATATTAACTATCTAACTTTATAACTTTATAACTTTATAACTATTTCATATGTTTGAGTTCTTAGAAAAATTAAGACAAAAATCAGATAAAGAAAAAAAAAGATTTGCTTTTCTTGTCTCTTTTCTTTTTTCCGTTACTATATTTGCTCTCTGGTTTTTTGCTGTTTACCCATCATTTAAAGAACAAAGTGATATTGAAAAAAAGGTTAAAGCTTTAGAATCTAGTCCAACAGAAAGTATGGCTTCCGTTATTATGAGTAGTTTTGGACAAATAAAAGAAAAAATATCTGAGATGAAAAATATTGGTTCAGGTATTATAGGGGATTCAGATTATTACCAGGCCACCTCAACAGAAGCAACTACCACGAAACTGATGATGCAATTCGATACTCCAAAAGCATCTACAACAGCAACTTCTACCCAAAAAACACCCTAAATTAGCTTTGAAATAAATAGTTAAATATGATATGATACCCAAGTAAATTTATCTATATATGGCTAAAAAATCTAATTCTGACGAACCAGTGGCAGTTACTACTCACGTAAATGTAATTTCTCAAGAGATAGTTACTGAGATGAAGGCTTCTTTTATTGACTATGCGATGTCAGTTATTACTGACCGTGCTCTTCCTGATGTTCGTGACGGTTTAAAACCAGTGCACCGAAGAATTCTGTACGCGATGCATGAAAACGGTTTGACTGCTGGTGGGAAAACGAGAAAATCTGCGACTGTTGTGGGAGCCGTTATCGGAGATTATCACCCTCACGGTGACGTTGCTGTTTACGACTCGATGGTAAAAATGGCACAAGATTTCACAATGCGATATCCGCTTATTATCGGACAAGGAAACTTTGGGTCTATCGACGGAGATAACGCTGCTGCATATAGATATACAGAGGCAAAAATGTCTAAACTTTCTGCAGAGCTACTTCGTGATATTGAAAAAGAAACTGTAGATTTTGTTCCAAACTATGACGGTACTAAAAAAGAGCCAAAAGTTCTTCCAACATCTGTTCCAAACCTTCTTTTAAACGGAACGCTCGGTATTGCTGTGGGAATGGCAACAAACGTGCCACCACACAACCTAGGAGAGGTTATGGACGCTGTTACATACCTAGTAGATAACAAAGACGCAACAACAGAAGACCTACTAAAGTTTGTAAAAGGTCCGGACTTTCCAGTTGGAGGAATAGCTTTCAACCAAAAAGACATTGCACACGCATATGCAAACGGAAAAGGTGGGGTTGTAACTCGTGGAGAAGCAGAGATAGTTGAAAACAAAGCTGGGGTATTTCAAATCATCATTACTTCTATTCCTTTTCGTGTAAACAAATCAGCACTTATTTCAAAAATTGCAGAACTGGTCCAAGAGAAAAAACTTGAAGGTGTAAAAGGTCTTCGAGATGAATCCGCAAAAGATATTCGTGTTGTTGTAGATTTAAAAGGAACAGCACACCCTCAAACAGTTCTAAACTATTTATATAAACACACACAACTAGAAGAAACTTTTCACTACAATATGGTGGCTCTAGTTGATGGAGTTCCAGAAACAATGTCTCTAAAGGGTATTTTGGAAAACTTCGTTGCTCACCGACAAACTGTTATTAAAAGACGAACGGAGTATGACCTAAGAAAAGCCCTTGAAAGAGAGCACATCTTGCTTGGTCTTAAAAAAGCGCTAGATCACATAGATGCAATCATAAAACTTATCCGAGGTAGTAAAGACACTCCTGAAGCTCATATGAAGCTGATGAAAGAGTTCAAATTCTCCGATATACAAGCAACTGCTATTTTGGAAATGAAACTTTCACGACTTGCTGGTCTTGAAAGAAAGAAAATCGAAGACGAATTAAAGTCCGTTCAAGAACTTATCGAAACTTTGAAGGCGATTTTGTCTTCTCCTAAGAAAATTCTAGGAATCATTAAAGACGAATCAAAAGAAATAAAAGAAAAGTATGGTGATGAAAGACGAACACGTATCATAAAAGGTGGTGCACAAATTTTGTCGCTAGAAGATTTAGTTCCAGATGAAGAAAACGCACTCGTTCTCACTGCTGGGGGATACATAAAACGAACAAACCCAGACGAGTTCCGAAAACAAAAACGAGGGGGAGTTGGTGTTATAGACCTTGATACAAAAGAAGAAGACTTCGTGACGATGCTTCTTATTACTTCTACTCACTCTGACCTACTATTTTTCACAGATAAGGGAAAGGTTTATCAAACAAAAATGTATGATATTCCGGAGGGTCGTCGCGCTACCAAAGGAAAGAGTATTATGAACTTCCTACCACTTTCAGAAGGGGAGAAAATCACATCTATTCTTCCGATGCCAAAAGAAGTAAAAAAATCTGACACTAGTCTAATGATGGTTACTTCAAAAGGTGTTGCAAAACGTGTTGCCACAGCTAGCTTCCACGATGTTCGTATTTCTGGAATCATCGCTATTAAACTAGACGCAGGAGACTCTCTTATTTCTGCATCATTTACACATCCAAAAGACACAGTCATTATTGTTACTTCAAAAGGTCAGTCTATTCACTTTAAAGAGGTAGATATTAGAGAAATGGGTAGAACAGCTATGGGTGTGAGAGCAATTAAACTAAGTAAGGGAGATGAGGTTATTTCAGCACAGACAGTCTCTCATGAGCTAAACAATGCAAACATTATGGTGATTTCTGCAAACGGTTACGGTAAATGTACAGACATAGATGAATACAAAGTCCAAAACAGAGGAGGAAGTGGTATAAAAACAGCAAACGTAACTCCAAAAACAGGAACTATTATTTCTGCAAAAGTTTTTGCTGAAGGCGAGGGAGAAATAGTGGCTATTTCTAAAAAATCTCAAGTTATCCGTGTAGATGCAAAAGAAATCCCAGTTCTAGGACGACAAACACAGGGTGTGAGAATTATGAAACTACGAGATGGGGATAGTATTGCAAGTTTGATTTGTCTATAATCTCTTTATCGTCATAATTTTTTCTAGTACCAGAATAATTTTATGTTGAAAATTTTCTTTCTACTCACCTTTTCACAGGTTCCGTAGACACTCACCATCTCACTAGGGTAACCCTTGCGGATAATGATGGCTATAAATAAGGGTTAAAAAGAATCTCACTAGGGTAACCCTAGTAATTTTTGTTGATTGGTTTACAATACTAGCCATGCAGAGAAAAATAGTTATATCACTTAGCGAATTTTATCACGTGTATAATAGGGGAGTTGAGAAAAGAAGTATTTTTACATCAAAACCAAATTACGAAAGATTTCTCAAACTTTTATACCTTGCCAATGGGACTAATCCTTATAGATACGATGAAGTTAAAAATACTCCACTAAAAAATATAAATCGTGGAAATCCACTTGTTGCAATTGGAGCATACACTATGATGCCAAATCATTTTCACATTATTCTGAAAGAAATTGTTGAAGGTGGAACCGCTATGTTTATGGAAAAATTAACAACTGGGTATTCCGGGTATTTTAATAGACTGAATGATCGAGTCGGTTCTTTGTTTCAGGGTACTTATAAAGCTCAGCATGCTGACTATGACCAATATCTCAAGTATTTATTTGCATACACACACCTAAATCAAATTAAATTAATAGAGCCAAATTGGAAAGAGAATGGAATAAAAAATATTGAAAAAGCAAAAGAATTTCTTAAGCATTATCGCTATTCTAGTTACCAAGATTATATAGGAATTGAACGAGAGGAAAATTTAATACTAACGAAGGATGAATTTCCAGAGTATTTTTTGAGTGTTTTTGAATTTGAAGATTTCACTAAAGATTGGTTAAATTTTGAATATAAATTATAGAGGTATTCTGCGACCAATAATAAGGCTAAATTTCCGCAAGGGTTACCCTAGGAGGTTGCTTTTGATTTAGTCAAATAAAATTACGTAGAAAAATATCTTTTAAGATTTGTGGATATGACTAGTGTTATAAATATCTTTTCGTACTATAATAGTATTAAGGTATTGAGTTTACTTTCAAACTTTATAACTTTATAACTTTCAAACTTATCCCCATGTTTTCTGATCCTATAAAAATAGTCGAACAATCAGGTATTCAGGCCGGAATGGAAATTGCTGATTTGGGAGCCGGTTCGGGTCACTACTCTTTGGCTATCGCCAGAGCTCTAGCTTCTACTGGAAAAGTTTACGCTATAGATATTCACAAAGATATTCTCACTCGTCTTAAAAACAACGCAGTAAAAGAGAAACTTTTTAATGTTGAGGTTATATGGGGAGATATAGACAAACTAAACGGCACAAAACTCCGAGATTTTTCTGTTGATATGGTTTTTATGTGCAATATCTTATTTCAAATAGAAAATAAAGAAGTCGTACTAAGTGAAGTAAAAAGAATATTAAAACCGGGTGGAAAAGTGGTTTTGATTGACTGGGAAGACTCTTTTGGAGGACTTGGTCCAAAACCTGAAGCCGTTGTTACAAAAGAAGTGTCAAGAAAGTTGTTTGAGAAAGGCGGATTCCATCTAGATAGAGAGGTAACAGCAGGTAGTCACCATTATGGCCTAATATACAAAAAATTATGATTAAACTTCCAAATTTGGCGAACTCCTTCGTTGAGATTAAAAAAATAATATTCAATGTACTAGGTGTACATCTCAAATTATTTTTCTTTCTCGTCTCGGATTTCATCCAAATTAGAAAGTTTAATTCAAATAAATAAATTATGAACAATATGAGCAAATTTAAACTAGGAGTGATGATTGTTTTCGGCGTCTTTATTGTTATCGGTATAGCTGTTTTTGCTACTAAGAAAGATGGCAGTTCCACTAGTTCTGGTAGTGTAATAATTTGGGGAACCATATCCCAAAAATGGTTTGACGTAATGTATAAAGGGTCTGGTCTAGATAAAAATAAGACTACATTAATAAGTTATGTAGAAAAGGATGAATCTGATTTTGACCAAGAATTTATAGAAGCTTTGGCAGAAGGTAGGGGTCCTGACATTGTTATTTTAAGAGATGATTCTGTATATAAACATAGAAACAAGCTATTTGTTATACCTTATAAAAATTACACAGAAAGAAGTTTTAAAGATAAATTTATAGAAGGAAGTGAGGTATTTCTGAGCCCAGAGGGAGTTGTAGCCGTGCCTTTTATAGTTGACCCCATGGTTATGTATTGGAATAGAAATATCTTTACAAATAACCAAGTGTCACAACCGCCTCAATATTGGGATCAAATTTTTTCTTTAATTGAAAAAGTCACTAAAAAAGATAGTAGCGGAAACGTATTACAGAGTGCTATCGCACTGGGAGAATGGAGAAACATAACAAACGCAAAGGAAGTTGTCTCAATGCTTCTTTTACAAGCTGGTACACCTATTGTAAAAAGAAGTGCTAATTCGATAAATTCAGCATTAGGAAATGATATTAGTTCAATAATTACACCAACTGAGTCAACTTTAAATTTCTACACTCAATTTTCAAATCCAACTTCAAATTTCTATACTTGGAATAGGTCTCTAAATTCATCTTTAAATATGTTTTTATCTGGAAACTTAGCTATGTATCTGGGTTTTGCTAGTGAAATATTTTCTATTGAACAGAAAAATTCCAATCTTAATTTTGATGTAACTTCTGTTCCACAAACTAGAAATACTAATAAAAAAACAGTTTTTGGCCATATATATTCTTTTGCCATCACAAAGCAATCGAAAAATGTTGCCGGTTCTTATACAGTTATTAACGCTCTTACAGAGGTTGCTCCGCTTACCGCATTAGAGAAAGAGACAAGTCTTCCTCCTATTAGACGAGATATGCTTGCAAACAAACCTAGCGATGCTTTTCGTTCAGTTTTCTACACATCGGCACTTATTTCTTCTACTTGGATTGATCCAGAACCGTTAGCAAGTTCGAATATTTTTAGAGATATGGTGGAGTCTGTTACTAGTGGTAAAAGTCGTGTATTAGAGGCTGTTAGTAGGGCAGATCAGGAGTTAAACGCTTTATTAAAATAATATGAATTTATTTAATAAAAAATTATTGGTGGGTTTATGTTCAGTTTTCCTGTTGTTTTTACCTATTTTTTTGTCTGCACAAGGTAATATTAATGGTCTAACATATGAATGTGTTACAGGTGCAGGTGATGATGCAGTTTACGGCGACTGTACTTTTAATGATTTGATTTTAGCTACTAGAAATTTTGTAAATAAAATTACAATAATAGTTCTTTCTCTCGTAGTTATTCCTATAGCTTATGCTGGATTCCTACTAATGACATCAGGAGACAATGCCGGAAATAGAAACAAAGCAAGAGATATGCTGTTTAGTGTTGCAAAGGGTATTTTCTTTATGTTGGCTGCTTGGCTCATAGTAACTCTCATTGCTAATGCACTCTTGATTTCGTCTGTGCCTAGGATTTTAGGTGCATAAAATGTTAATTATTTATAAAACTGTTGTATAATAAAATTATGAGTAAAATTATGAAGAAACAAATTTTTTATTTTCTGTTAATATTGACTGTCTTTATATCGCCATTTTATGTAAATGCTCAAGGTGAAAATACAGAAATCACAGTTCGTATCACAAATCCTTTTAACTGTGGTACAGGTGATTGTACTTT
>Ga0163144_10010745_pt1 | contig 19466 bp, 12 predicted proteins | sample OliLak19BULKMAT1_FD_123175 | JGI IMG/M metagenome (GOLD analysis project Ga0163144, IMG submission 123175) | Freshwater microbial mat bacterial communities from Lake Vanda, McMurdo Dry Valleys, Antarctica - Oligotrophic Lake LV.19.BULKMAT1 | ecosystem: Environmental > Aquatic > Freshwater >... | reverse complement strand
CGTGGAGAAGCTGAGTCGTTGCCGGCAAACCCTGGAGGCCATCAAGCCCGGCTGCACGCGCCCAAGAATGCGCAAAACAAAGGGAAAATAACTCCAGCTGTTTGCAAGACACTACACTAGTGGAACCGGCAAGTCCGACTCGGGTGGAACGAGAGGGGCCGCTAGGAAAAGGGGCTAGGTCGGCGGCGCAGGGCCGGGTCGGACCGGGAAAACGGAGGGAGTGCTCGCACCGATTCGGCGGTTACCGACAGACTTTGAAGCCGGCGCGAGATCTGCTAACATTTTTTGAGAAATTCATACTCCTTGCATGACCTTCGTTGCCCCCTGCCTTCGCCGATTCCTGGTTCTGTGTCTCTTCGGCGCAGCGGGCGTCGCTTCGGCCGAAGAAGTTCTAGTTACTTCAAACCTGGCCGGTACGAAACTGTCGAGTCAGGTGGAGGCGATCGGTGCAGGCGTGGATCAGATAGAGCTCGGTTTCGAGCCCACTCCGGCGACCGAAGAGTATCGTGTCCGGTTTGCGCCATCGCTGAATGGAATGTTCGAGGTGATTGCTAGCGCCACCAACGGGTTTCACTGGAGCGGTTTGCTCGGAACGAGCCCAGTTGGGTTTTACCAGGTTACACCGAAGCAACTGTCTACCAACGAGCTACTGGCGACCACTCTGTTATATCGGGTCGCCTATGGTCCCGCCCCCGATGAATTGGAACGAGTGCGCCAAGTGGGGCCCGAAGCCTACCTTGCTGAACAATTGGCTGGCGAATCGGTCAGCGAAAATCTCGACACGATCGACACGACTCCGCGGTGGCAGAAAGTCACCACCACGGGCCTGGCGAGTTCTTCGAGGCTGTACCTTTATTTGGACGGCGCCGGGGATGCCTACCTTGATGACGTTCGCCTGGTCGCGGGAACTTCGGATGACGGAAGCCGACCTAATCTTCTGCGGAATGGAGGGTTCGAGACGGCTTTAGGCTCGGATTGGAACCTGTCGGCCAATCTGATCGGTAGCGCACGAAGCGCCGAATTTGTGCATTCCGGCGGTGCTTCCCTTCATGTGGTGGCGACGGAAGGCGGGGAGACCCAAGCCTCCTCCATTTTTCAGGTGATCACGCCTTCTCTGAACGCGCTGCAAACCTATTCGCTCACGTATTGGTACCGGACCTCGGGGCAGGGTGCCCGTTTGACGCTGCGTCTTTCGGGAAGCGGGATTGTCAGTTCTCAGAATTTGAGTGGCGAACCCAATAGTCCGGGTCCGATTTTCTCAAAATTGCAAACGGCCACGGCGACCCGGGCAGACCTCCGGGCCTGGCATGTCTTGCGGGCCATCCAATCCAAGAGGCAATTACACGAAGTCCTTCGCCAATTTCTGGAAAACCACTTCGTCACTCAAGTCAGCAAATCGCAGGATTATTTTGATGGGCGGGGATACGGCGGGCCGGATCCCGAGCGGCTCGCTGTTCGCACTGAGTTTGTGGAAAATACGCGATGGCGGGAGGCCCTGCTGAATCCGCAGGTTACGTTTTATGATTTGTTGAAGATTAGCGCCGAAAGCCCGGCGATGATTGTCTATCTCGACACGGTCACCTCACGCGGCGATGGGAGCAATATTGCCAATGAAAATTACGCTCGAGAGTTGTGCGAATTGTTCTGCTTCGGCGTGGACAACGGCTATGACCAGAATGACATCCTTCAGATTTCCCGGGCATGGACCGGTTGGCGGTTGGACTTGCTGGCGCCCGAGAACGAGTTCAACCCGCTCGCCCCCCGCAGCACGACCTACTTGAATCCCGGAGTAGTGGGGAGCGGCCTCAACGCGAACACCAACGTGATCGGAATCTGGAGTTTCCGGTATCGGACAGATCGGCACAATAACAGGGCCAAATACCTGTTCTATAACTGGGATGCGGCGGGCAATCGGCTAGGTTCCAAAAAAGTGCCGGCACGCTTTGGTCCGCCGTGGGCGGGACGCGACTATGCGAAAACTCTGCCGGCGCGGATTGGTTCGTTGGGGCTGCAGGATGGATACGACCTTCTCAAACACATGGCCGATCAGCCGTTCACTCAGGAATATCTCTCGGTGAAATTGGCCCGACTCTTCGTCCATGATGGGTTTGCGCATGGGTATGATTTTACCGACGCGATCAGCACGCTGGAGGAAGAGTTAGTGAAGAATTGTATGCTGGCCTGGGAGAATTCCACGCCCAGGGGGCAGATTCGGGAAGTGCTCAAGGTCATTTTCAACTCGGATCTTTTCGGTCGGCATGACGCTTCGCTACAAAAGGCGCGGACGCCCCTTGAATTCGCCGTCAGCACGGTTCGTGCGTTGCGAGCCCGCAAAGAGGATGGCTCCTTCACTGCCGAGACCGATGGATACAGTGTGTACAACTTTATGAACCGGGCGGGACGCATGCGCTTGTTCGATCGGGCGGAGCCGGATGGATACCCGGAAGATGCCCCCGGATGGATCAGTGCGGGGACCTTGGCTGAGCGACTACGGTTCGTTCAATCGGCACTCATGCCGTCGGGCATGAGTGGCAAGGAGGATGCCGGTGCGAACACGAGGGTGGATGTCCTGGGACTCCTGCAGTTGAAGTTGGGTTCGACTTCGCTGACCGATGCGGGAGCCGTCGCGGACTTCCTTCTGCGGACATTGTTTCCGGCGGAGGGTGCCGCCAATTTGGCTGCTTATCGGGAGGTGGCCGTGAATTTTCTGAACACGGCTGACAGCGGTCTTTCGGCGTCGCCGTGGGCCAACCTTACACCGGGAACGCCGATTCACGATCAACGGTTGCGGGGTTTGGTGGGGTTGTTGATGTCGACCCAACGCTTCCAGGAGCAGTAATTGCCGGTCTTGTCTTCCATGAACATTCTTTCCCGCCGTTCATTTCTGTCCCACAGCACCAAGCTCGGCTTGGGGGCTGCCCTTGCTTCGCTGACTGATATTCCATTAGTCATGCAACGAGTTCTGGCCGAGGGAACCATCGGTCAACCCGGACCCAACGGACGCGTTCGAAAATTGCTGTTCATATTCCTGCGAGGCGCCAATGACGGACTCAATTCGGTAATCCCGCTGGGAGATTCTGCGTATGCGACCAGTCGGCCCAACCTGGCGCTGACTCCGGATCCGATTCAGCCCTTTGCCCAGATTGGGTCGGCCTTTTTTCCCGAGGCCAGTTCGGGAGCTGGTACTTACGGACATCCGTACGGTTTGCCGCTGGGCAATGGGTTTGCCGCGTTGCATCCGTCGCTCAAGTTTCTGGCCCCCTTGTACAATGACGGCGACCTGGCCCTCATTCACCGGGTCGGTTATCCGAAACAATCCCGCTCGCATTTTGATTCCCAAGCCTATTGGGAAAACGGCGCGCCGGCGGATAGTGCGGTTAAGGACGGTCTGCTCTATCGGGCCATGATCGAATCCGGCCTGGCCAATACGTCGCCCCTGACGGCCGTGAGCATTGGTTCGTCATTGCCGCTGATTCTCCGAGGGTCTAAGGCGGCCATGACCAACATCAGTAACCCTACCCGGTACTCACTGCTGTCGATTCCCAATACGGCTGCGGGCAATTCCAAGGCGGCGGCAGCGCTGGCGGCGGCCAATGCCGCGCGGTTCGCCGACAAGCGGGAGCGCTCTCTCCTAGAATTGCAGTACAAGAATTTGAGCGAAACGCTACAGCTCTTCGCCCAGCTTAAATTTGAGGAACAGGACAACACCTTCCGCGACGATGTTGCCACCGACGGCGACACCGATTGGGCCAATGCCAATGGCGGCGGATATTACCTCTTCCCTACGGTAGCCGATAAGAACGGAGGGTGGCGGAGGAGTTCAGGTAATCGGCCGGATAAGTACGTCGTTCCTACCGGAGCGCACGAGTTCTTCGAGCGATTGAAGGCGGCCGCGATTATTCTCAACAATACGGACGCGCTCGTCGCGGGAGTCTCCATCGATGGTTGGGACACTCATAGCGATCAGGTCGACGCCAAGAACGAAGCTGCTGGACAGGGTTCGCACACAGGTGCGCATGCCGGTCTGTTGCGACGCGTGGGTTGGTCGCTTTATGCCCTTCAGAAATACTTCACCCGCTACGCCAATCACTGTCGGTGGGATGACTTGGCCGTGGTCACGCTTTCGGAATTCGGGCGAACAACTATGGAAAACTCGGATGCAGGTACCGACCACGCCGAGGCCAGCGTCATGTTTCTCGCGGGCGGCAACATCAAGGGATATGAGCCGGGAACACTGGGAGGCGTTAAACGAACCGGCGTTTGGAACTGCGGGGGAGACGGTGATCGGGCGTTGCCTTGGGTTACGGGGCCGACTGGTTCCATGTTCCGAGCGGGCGATCGGTACCTGCAACGCAATACGGACTACCGGTCCGTGCTCGCAAAGCTGATCCGGGATCACCTAGGAGCCACTCCGGAGCAATTGACCCGAATCATTCCAGGATATGCGGCGGCAGGCGAGAATCTGCAGACCGGGGGGATGCAGTCGAAGGACAACATCCGGATCATTGGCGAACCCGACATTATCTGACTCGCGGGAGGACAAATGGCGGGTAGACGGGTCAGGCGCCATTGCGGGCGCTGACCTGGATCGCGTTACTGAATGAACCGGCTCGGCGGAGGTATTGGCACCGGAATTCGGCCGCTACCATCGACCGGTTGGGTGAAGTTTTGGATCGGTGCCGAATCCGAGCCGGGCCGAATGGGCAGAGGGCGGACGTTGGTGGGAAATGAGAACCCGTCTTGGTTCACATTACCGGGCGAATAGCCGGCCGCCGGAAATGGCGATGGAGAATACTGGGAAGCTCTTGTGTTGAGGTTGACCCCGCCCCGCCCAATGACCACTGGGCCGCCGCCGCCCGGGGAATTGAGATTGGGAGTGGGTACAGGGGCGACCGGGGTCGGAATCCCCGTGGCTGGCCGACCAGGAACGCCGCCGGGGACAACTCCTGCGGCGGCCGATTTTAACCCGTTCTCGGTGAAATTCAGAGATACCTCGCGTCCAGCTACCAGAGCGCGGACTTTTCCGCCGCGCGCATCGATTTCGAGGACCTTCAGATCCTGAAGTTCATCCCCCTCAGCGATGGTTTCGTACTCGGGTTGTTTGGAGCCGGGACGATTGATGGCAAAATAGGCTTTTTTCTGGCCGCCGTGATGGGAAACCCCCGTCAGAAAAATGTTCGGAGGGGCACTCGGCGGGGCGACCACGACTTCCGGGGCCGGGGGCGGGGCCGGGGGCCGGATCCCAAAGGCATTCCGGTTGGTCAGGCCCACGTAGGGGTTTTCACTCGAGATCGCACCGTTGACCGAGCTCAGGCTGGCCAGCACGGCAATCGCCAGGAGTGGACCGGTTAGAGGACGGAAAACGGTGTGCATGTCGGAAGAGATCAACACCATCATTGGCCTAAAGTTGCCGTCGCCGTGGGCGCTGTCCAAGCGGGATTATTGGTCAGGTTCCACCCGCCACCCAGTGCCCGATACAGATCAACGACGGCCTTGGCCTCGGCGAAGCGGGCTCGAGATAGTTCCGCCTGGGTGGGATAGAGTTGCTGTTGAGCTTCCAGCACTTCGAAGTAACTCGCCCGCCCATTCAAATACCGGTCCGTCGAAATCTTCACTGAAGACTCCAGCGCGACGACTGCCTTTTCGCTTTCCACCCGGACCGCGATGTACTTCTGACGGGCCACCAACGCATCGGAGACTTCCCGCAGAGAATTAAGCACAACCTGTTCGTACTGAGCCAGGGCCGCGTCATAAGCCGCTTTGGCCGCGCGATACTGGGCCCGAATTCGTCCGCCTTGTAAAAGGGGGCCAGTTACGCCGGCGGCGATCGACAAAATCCGCGATGACCCGCCGGTAAAGGCATCCAAGGCCGTGCTTCCCTGACCGAACAGACCGGTGAGGCTGATTTGCGGGAAAAATTGAGCCTTGTTGGCTCCGATCAGGGCGTTGGCGGCCACCAACATCTGTTCGGCGGCGGCGACGTCGGGCCGGCGTTGCAAGAGGTCGCTGGGCATACCGGCGGGAATTTCCGGTCCCAGAGCGGTCTGTTGTCCCACTGACTTGGAGCCGCGCACTACCGGGCCAGGAGGTTTCCCAAGCAGTAAGTTGATGGCGTTTTCTGCGGCGACCACCCGTCGTTCCAGGTCGGGAACCGTTGAAGCTGCCCGGGCGAGGGCGGCCGTGGCGCGGTCGGTTTCCAGGCGGGAAGCGACTCCGCCCTGTAAGCGGTCTTGGAAAATCTTCAATGTTCCGGTGTAGGCGTTGGTCGCGTTGCGCTGGATTTCCGATTGGTCATCCAGGGTCAGGAGGTCGAAGTAGGCGGAGGCCAGCTCACTCACCAAGATCAGCCGGATATTTCGTTCGCCTTCCGCCGTGGCGAGGTATTGGGCGCGAGCGGCTTCGGTGAGTCGACGGATCTGTCCCCAAACATCCAGTTCCCAAGAGGCCGCACCCAGAATCATGGGAACGTTAATCGTGGAGCCGCCGTTCCCGGGAATCGGATTGCCCGCAATCGAGTTCTTGCCTCGAGCGAGCGAACCGAAATAGCCGAGCTGCGGAAAAAGCGGCGAACGGGCGATCGTGATTTGCTGCCGCGCCTGTTCCACCTGCGCGACGACCTGTTGCAGGCTGTAGTTGTTGGTTAGCGCCTGGTTAATCAGACCGAGCAGGTCGAGATCCTGGAACAGGTTCCACCAGGGCAGGTCGGCCAGCGAATGGGTCTCGGATTGTCCGGGACCCCGAAACTCAGGTGTCACTTGGGTTTTCGGAGGTTGGTAATCAGGCCCCAGGGCGCAGCCGGCCAGCGCAAGTCCGGTGAGAACCACGGCCAGCAGGAGCTGACCCAGCCGGCGTTTCGGGATCCGGTCGGGAGGGAGTGAGGGTTCCATCTAGTTTTCCTTTTCCAACTGTTTCCGTGCCTGGTCGATTCGCTGGCGCGCCGCCGAATCCACCGTGGGATATTTCAAATCAAGCGAGCCCAATGCCTCGATAATCGCGGCCGCGACGACGATGCGGGTGAACCATTTATTGTCGGCGGGCACGACATACCAGGGTGAGTCTTCCGTGGCCGTCTGCCGAATGGTTTCCTCGTAGGCCTCCATGTACTCAGCCCAACGCCGACGCTCGGCGACGTCGCCCGCGGCGAACTTCCAGTTCTTTTCCGGAGTGTTCAATCGTTCCAAAAACCGCTTCTTCTGTTCCTTCTTGGAAACGTTCAAGAAGAACTTCCGCACCAGAACTCCATTCCGGGAGAGGTAACGCTCGAAACCTCGGATGTCTTCAAAACGCTCATCCCAAATCCTCTTGGTGATCAGTTCCGGGGGGATTTTTTGATGCGCGAGGAGTTCGGGATGAACCCGAACCACGAGGGTCTCCTCGTAATAGGAACGATTGAAGATTCCAATGCGGCCCCGCTCGGGAAGATGACGCCGGCAACGCCAGAGGAAATCGTGGTCGAGTTCTTCGCTGGTGGGCGCCTTGAAGGAGTGGACTTGGCAACCCTGCGGATTGACTCCGGACATGACGTGCTTAATCGCCCCGTCCTTTCCAGCTGCGTCCATGGCCTGGAAGATCAGCAGAACTGCCCATTTGTCCTGCGCGTAAAGCCGCTCCTGTAATTCGGACAAGGCTTCGACGCCCACTTGCAGCCCTTCGACGGCGCGCGGCTTGTCACTCGAATCCAGATGTAAGGTGTCGGCCGGATCAAAATCGCGCAGCCGAAACTTGCGACCGTTGTTTACCCGAAAGGGTTTAGAAAAGCGCTCGGAGGTGCGGGCTATGATTTTGGGGTTCATGACAGGAACAGGGGATTCAATTCGCCGAATCGGTCATCAGCGGCTCCGTCCGACCACGGGAGAGGGGTGTCGCGAAAGGTAATGGCGATCGGTGACATTGGGAGGTGTGGTCGGCCCGAAGGAGCACAGAAGTCCGGGGATGAAATTCCAAGTCAGGGCCAGGTGGAGACACGTTCAATGGGCTGGTTGCGGGCCCGGCGCTTTACCGTCTCTGGGCGGGGCATGATTTCGGGCGCCCAATTTTTCCACGACATAGAACGTGACCGGAATCAGGAAAATGGCGAGGAAACTGGCCGCTAACATACCTCCGATGACCGTGAAGCCCATCACCTGTCGGGACAGCGCACCGGCGCCACTGGCTTTGGCCAGCGGAACGCAACCCAGGATGAAAGCGAAGCTGGTCATGAGAATAGGGCGCAACCGTAGCTTGGCTCCTTCCAGAGTGGCCTCGATCAGCGGCTTACCCTGTTCATAACCCATCTTGGCGAACTCCACGATGAGAATGGCATTCTTGGCGGCCAGGCCGATGAGCATGACCAATCCGATCTGGGCGTAGATGTTGTTCTCGTAGTGACCGACCAGGATGCCCGCGAAGGCACCGAAGATGGCAATCGGTGTTCCGAGCAGGACACTGAAGGGCAGCGACCAACTTTCATATTGGGCCGCCAGAATTAGAAACACACAGAGCAGGGAGAATCCAAAGATGACCATGGGGGAGACCCCTTGTTGGGCCTTTTTTTCCTGGAAGCTCATGCCCATGTAATTGTAGCCCATTCCCGACGGCATCGTTTCCGCAAAGACTTCCTCCAGGGCTTTCATCGCTTGGGAGGAACTGAACCCCGGTCGAGAGGCCGCATTGATTTGGGCGGCGGAATGCAGGTTGAATCGCATCGTGAATTCCGGGCCTTCGGTCTGCCGAATATGAGTCAGGGCCGCGAGCGGCACTTTGTTGCCGGCCGAGTTCAGCACGTAGAACTGACCCAAGTTGTGGGCTTCGTTGCGGTAGTCGCCTTCGGCTTGCACGTACACCTGCCACTGGCGACCGAAACGGTTGAAGTAATTGACGAATGCCCCGCCCATGAAGCATTGCATCGTCGAGTAGACATCTTTCAACGGAACTCCTTGTTGCAGTACCTGATCTCGGTCGACGTCGACAAAGATCTGAGGCACGGACAGGAGTGCGGTGGAGAAAACACCGGTGAGTTCGGGCCGCTTCTGGGCCGCGGCGACGAACTTGGGAAGATTGGCGGCCAGGAGATCTCCGCCGGTATGGTCCTCCAGAATAAAGGTAACTCCACCGGAGGTGCCGACCCCGGGGATCGCCGGTGGCGGAAAGGAAAAACCAATCGCCCCGGGGATCTTGGCGAACTCACGATTAATATGCTCCTTGATGGCGGCATATTGTTCCTCGGGTTTAGTGCGTTTGGCCCATTCTTCGAGTGTGATGAAGAAGAAGCCGCTGTAGGTGTTGTTGACCCCGCTCAACAAACTGAAACCGACGATCGAGGTAGAGTATCTTACGCCCGGAGTATTCTTCAGGATTTCCTCGGCTTGCTGCACCACGGCGTCGGTGCGTTGGAGCGAAGCGGCGTTGGGTAGTTGCACCCCGGCGAAAAGGTACCCTTGATCCTCGTCGGGTAGGAAACTGGTGGGAATGGATTTGCCCAGGAAACCGGCCGCGACGGTCATGCCGACTAGCAACAAGAGCGCTACGGCGCTTTTATGAATCAGAACCCGGCAGGTGCCTACATAGCCTTCGGTTACTCGCCCAAACATCTTGTTGAAGGCATCGTAGAATTTCTGCAGCAGACCCGTGCCCCGCGTTTTGGGCCGCAGGAGGAGGGCCGACAGGGCCGGCGACAGTGTGAGCGCGTTGAACGCCGAGATGACCACGGAGACCGCAATGGTCACGGCGAACTGCTGGTACATGCGGCCGGTAATCCCCGGGATGAACGCCGTCGGCACAAAGACCGCTGCCAGGATGATGGCGATCGCGACGACTGGCCCAGAGACTTCCTCCATCGCCTTGAAAGCGGCATCCCGCGGTGAAAGACCGTGCTCGATGTGATGCTCGACGGCCTCGACCACGACGATGGCGTCATCCACTACCAGGCCGATGGCCAGCACGAGACCGAAGAGTGAGAGCGTGTTGATGGAAAATCCAAACAATGGAAAAAAGGCGAACGTGCCGATTAGCGAGACTGGCACCGCCAGCAGCGGGATCAGGGTTGCTCGCCAGCCTTGCAGGAAAATGAACACCACGATGATCACCAGGACCAGGGCCTCGACCAGGGTGTGGACGATCTCCTTCATGCCCTCGGTGACGGCCAGCGTGGTATCGAGAGCGACCACGTAATCCATGTCGGGAGGGAAACTCCGTTTGGCTTCCTCCATGACTGCCCGGGCACCGCGGGCGGCATCTACGGCATTGGAATCGGGCAACTGGTACAAGGCGATGATGGCGGAAGGACGACCGTTCAGGCGTGCCATCATGGAATAATTTTGGGCGCCTAACTCGACGCGGGCGACGTCCTTGACCCGGACGATTGCTCCGCTCGGATTCGCTCGCAGGACGATTTCCCCAAATTCCTCGGCGGATTCCAGGCGACCCTGAGCGCGCACCGCATAGGTAAACTCTTGTCCGGCGGGAACCGGTTCCCCACCAATTTGTCCGGCTGGATTGACGGTGTTTTGGGCCTGCACCGCCGCGATAATCTCGGGAACTGTAATGCCCATCTGGGCCAGACGATCGGGGCGGACCCAAATGCGGATGGCGTATTGTCCGGCGCCGAAGACGGTGACACTGGCAATGCCCGGCACACGGGTCATCCGATCATTGAGATTGATGATCGCGTAGTTGGCGAGAAAGACACCGTCATAGGTGTTGTTGGGGGAAAAGAGCGCGAACAAGGCCAAAGGCGACGAGGTGGATTTTTGGACCGTGACTCCCTGACTGTTGACCGCCGAGGGCAACTGCGAGGCCGCCTGCGACTGCCGCATTTGGGCAAGAATCTGATCGGTGTTGGCATCCGTCTTGACGTCGAAATCGACCGTCAAGGTCATTGATCCGTTGTTGGCGTTGAGGGAGTACATGTACTCCATGTTGTCGACGCCGGACATCTGCTGTTCGATCGGCACGGCCACCGATTGTTGCACGGTCAGGGCATCCGCGCCGGGATAGGACGCTTTTACCTGAATCTGCGGATCAGCAATGTTCGGAAACTGCGCGACCGGCAAATCGAGCATCGCAACGATGCCGACTAGCACCATCAGGATGGAGATGACCATCGCGACGATGGGCCGGTTGATGAAAAATTTAGACATAGGTCGCGGAGGAGATGTCAGCAGGATTGCCGGTATCCGTCGCTCAGGGGTTCTTCACCTGGAGGTTGGCCGTCTTGGCCACATACGGTGTGGGTGTGACTTCGGCTCCATCCCGTAGTTTCTGCAAACCCTCCGCCACGACGTGATCACCTGCCTTGATATTTCCTTGGACGACCCACTGAGGACCCACCCGTTCGCCCGTCTTAACGGGCACTATCTTAACTTTGTGGTCGCCTCCTACGACCGCCACCATGCTCCGGCCCTGCACTTCGGTAACCGCGCGTTGAGGAACTAGGAGAGCGTCCTTTTCGACGCCCAGGAGGGCTTGTACTCGAACAAACATGCCGGGTACCAAGAGTCCTTGCGGGTTGGCGAACTCTCCCACGACCACGATGGTACCGGTCTTCACATCGACTTGGTTGTTGCTGAATCGAACCACTCCTTTTTCCGGATAGACCATGCCGGACGCAAAAATCAACTCGAGCCCCGGCCCTTGCCTTGGGTCATTGGACCGCAGATCCCGGCCCTCGGCCAGCGCCCGCTGCTGCATCTCAGTCATCAATTGCTGAGACACCGAGAAATAGGCACGGATAGGATCCACCTTCGTCACGGTCGTTAAAGGACCGGAACTGGGGCCTACCAGATTACCGACTTGGGCCTGCGTCGGGCTGGCCAGACCGGCGATTCCGGTGACCGGGGAGCGAAGGGTGGTAAAGCCCAGGTTAATCTCGGTCTGTTTGATTTGGGCCTGGGCATTTTCCACCTCTCCCGCGGCCGCCAAGTCGGCTTGGACGGCATTGTCGAGTTCTTGTTGGCTGATGGCTTGGAGGGCCGCCAGTGGGGTGTAACGTTTGACATCAAGGGCGGTCTTGCCTTTACGAGCTTGAGCTTCCATGAGTTGAGCTTTCGCCCGTGACAACGTGGCATCGTAGGGTGCTGGATCGATCCGGAAAAGCACCTGGCCATTGGTCACCCTGCTGCCTTCCTCGTAGTTTCGGCTGAGCAAGTAACCGCTCACCTGGGCGGAAATCGTGGCATTAACCTCGCTATCTAGAGTGCCCACCCATTCGCGGTAGATCGGAACATTGCTCGAAACGACCGGGCTGACCTCCACCGAGGGCGGGGCTGGAGGCGGGGTTTGGATCTTCGGTTTACAGCCTGTTCCCACCAGCGACACGAGGATTAGAAAGGCAAAAAGGGTTCTCACATCAGCACGGCGTTTTGTAGTGGGGGTCGAGTATGAAGAATCTTCCAGCCCAGCTTGGGTTCGGAGGCTGTCCGACGACCGTGGAGCGTTACCGAATGGATGATTTGCTGCCAAGCAGCGATTGCGGACATGCTGAAGGCCGCCGTTCGTCCCGCTATGAATCCACTCTGGAGAACCCGACAGGGAATTGTTTGTCATTTTCCGGTTGGGGAAATCCCTTAATCCGTTCGGTGGGCGAAAAGCCCCTTTGGGAAAGTCGCCCTTCAAGAATGGTCCATTCTTTGTCAATTCACGGTTAGACCAAACCCTCGTGCAAGTCGTATAGGTTTAGGAGAAATGCGGAATCTTCCGCTTCACCATGAAACCAATCATTCTCTTTACTTCGTTTGCTTCGATTTGCGGGATGCTGGCGGCACAGACAGCGGGCGGTGAACTTACGCCGGCGCAGATCGCGAAGCTACGGACCGACGCCCAGGGCGTCCTCGCAGTACTCCCGGATACGATGCCCGGATCCGAAAAAGACACCGCAGCGCGGATTGAATTGGGTAAAAAACTCTACTTCGAGAAAAAGCTCTCCCAGAACGGGACTCAATCCTGTAACACCTGCCACGCTTTGGATGGGAACGGCGCGGGAGTGGACAACCAGGCGACGTCGGAGGGAGCCTTTCAGAAGCGGGGTGATCGTAACTCCCCGACGACCTTGAACGCGGGGTTCCATGCCGCTCAGTTTTGGGATGGGCGTGCCGAAGATTTAAAGGCGCAGGCCAAAGGTCCTGTATTGAATCTGGTTGAAATGGCCATGCCTGATGAGGCCGAGGTCGAGAAGCGACTTAAGGCAGACCCGATATATCCAAAGCTTTTTATGGCGGCTTTTTCCGGCACCCAGCCGATGGTGACCTACGATAATATGGCTGAGGCGATCGCCGCGTTTGAGCGGACCTTGAAGACCAACGACCGCTTGGATGATTTTTTGCGAGGTGATGATCGCGCAATGAGCGGGCAGGAATTAAAGGGCCTCGAATTGTTCCTCGTTACTGGTTGCACGACCTGCCATTACGGGTCGACCCTCGGCGGTCAGGTGTATCAGAAAGCCGGCTTGGTTAAGCCTTACGACAACACCAAGGACCTCGGGCGTTTCAACGTGACGAAGGACGAGGAGGACAAGTTCAAGTTCAAGGTGCCTTCATTGCGGAATGTTGCTCTGACTGGGCCCTATTTTCACGATGGAAGGATTGCGACCTTGGATCTCGCCATTGTGAAGATGGCCGACCTTCAACTCGGCAAAGAGTTGACCCAAGATGAGACCGAGTTGTTGCGGGCCTTTTTGCATTCCCTATCGGACAAGAAGCTCGCAGCCGGACGTGCCTCGGATAAGCCGAAGGCGAAATAGGCATTCAAGCCGAACCATTTCGTCAGGACCCATGGACGGGCTTAGAGTCGATCAGCGGGCAGCATTTCACGATCGACCAAGCCTTCCGGCTTGCCGTCGCGGACCAGCGCGGCGAAGTGCGTCGAGCGTCCAAGGATTTCTTGTTGCAGCGAGCGCTGACCCTTCCCATTGACTTCGAACACTTCGGCATGGCGCGCGATTCCCAGTTCGTATTCGAGGTCATGGGCCGACAAGACGTGCTTGCTGACCTGTTCATCCGTCCCAAAGGCTTGGACTACGAACATGAGGTGCCGACCAAACTCTGTGCGACCGATGAATCAGGAATCGTGGTTTATCCTTGTTTGGCGGCGATCCGAGGAAGAAACGTTCCAAAGTCTCGCGTGAGCATCCATTTTTCATTTATCCTTTAGACCCCCACCACTATGAGCAATACCAGGCGTCGGCACGGCAGCGTTTCCATTGACCGAGCCCGGGAAATTCTCCGCGGATACGACGCCCCGATCGCCGAGATCAAAAAGCTCGTCAAGAGCCTCAAGGGCGAGAACGCCTTCGGGTACGCCCGCAAACTCCTGGCTCGGGTTCGAGCTGACCCCGCCCTGGTTCTGGATCTGGCCCTCCGCCTGGATCTCGCCCAGCAACACGCGCTCTGCACTTACAAGGATCGGGACCTTCCCACTGCCCGGGGACTGCGGGACGCACTACGTATCTTGATGGAGGTCGAGAACCTCGACGCGACTTTGAACCAGGAGACGCTTGGTTTGGCGGGAGCGATCTTCAAACGCATGTGGGAATTGGATCTGCAGAAACGACACCTGGAGCGTGCTCTGGCTTTTTATTTGCGCGGTTATCGCGTTGGGATTCAGTGGGACTACGGCTATACCGCGATAAATGCCGCCTTCATCCTTGATCTCCTGGCCACGATCGAAACCCGCGACCGGGCTAGCGAAACGGGTGTGGAAACTCTCAGCCGCCAACGCGCTGAGGAAGCGCGCCGGATCCGTAAAGAAATCATCGGTACCCTGACCGACCCCGCCCGCGAGGAGCAGTTCCGCGACGCGACTGCCCACTGGTGGTTCACCGCCACCCTCGCTGAGGCGTACTTTGGTGTGGAGGAATACCCCCAGACTCTTCAGGCGCTGTATCGAGGCCGCTCCCAGTCCCCACCCAGTCCCTGGGAAGAGGACTCCACCCTTCGCCAACTGGCCGCCCTCGCGCGGCTTCAGGTCGAACGTACCAGGCCTGATGTTGAGGCAGCCCTAGAAGGTTCGGACGCCTGGAAAGCGCTCCGTGAGTACATGGGAGGGAAGGAATCCGGAGTGCGTACTGCGTTCGCTGGGAAAGTTGGACTTGCTCTCTCCGGAGGTGGATTTCGCGCCTCGCTGTTCCATCTCGGTGTTCTCGCCCGTCTCGCGGAAACTGACCTGCTCCGACACGTGGAGGTCCTGTCTTGCGTTTCGGGAGGATCCATCGTGGGCGCCCATTATTACCTCGAGGTTCGGAAGCTGCTGCAGACCAAGTCGGACTCCGAGATTGAGGCGAAGGACTACGTTGAGCTCGTCCTCAAAGTCACAGTCGACTTTCTCGCCGGCGTCCAGCGCAACATTCGAACACGGGTCGCTGCCTCCCTCGCCGCCAACGTCAAAATGATCATCGGAAATTACTCCCGCACAGAACGGGTCGGTGAACTCTACGAGGAGGAACTCTTCTCCCGGGTTAAGGACGGCGAGGAAACTGCGCCCCGATGGCTGAATGAACTGTTCATCGAACCCAAGGACACCGCTCCCGGCTTCAATCCGAAGTACGACAATTTTCGGCGCCGCTGCAAAGTTCCCATCCTGGTCCTTAATGCCACCGCGCTGAACACCGGCCACAACTGGCAATTCACCGCCGCGTGGATGGGGGAACCGCCGCAGTCGGGCAACACCACCATCAACCTTGACGCCAACGAACGCCTGCGACGCCTCTACTACGAGGACGCTCCACCCGCGTTCCAAAAAGTGCGCCTCGGCCACGCAGTCGCGGCCTCCGCTTGTGTCCCCGGATTGTTCGATCCCCTCGTCCTCGCTGGCCTGTATCCGGACCGTACGGTGCGCCTGGTCGATGGAGGGGTGCATGACAATCAGGGAACTGCCAGCCTTCTGGAGTCGGATTGCACCGTGCTGCTGGTGAGTGATGCCAGTGGGCAGATGTCGGCCGAATCGCACCCCAGCAATGGCCTCATCGGTGTGCCGCTGCGCACCAACAGCATCCTGATGGCGCGCGTTCGTGAGGCTGAATACAACGAACTCGAATCCCGCCTCCAGGCCGGGCTCCTTCGCGGTCTAATGTTCCTTCATCTCAAAAAGGACCTCGAATCCCTGCCCGTGTCCTGGAACCAATGTGAGGATCCAGATGAGCCCCGTTCTTCGGTCGGCGCTCACGATGACCTCACGCGTTACGGCATTCTCAAAAACGTTCAAACCTTGCTAGCGGGAATCCGTACCGACCTAGACTCGTTCTCCGACGCCGAGGCGTTCGCGTTGATGACCAGTGGCTACCGCATGACCGAACACGAGTACTCGAAGTCCATTCAACTTTTTCCCCAACCCGAGGCGCCCAAAGTGGACTGGCCGTTTCTCGCGATCGAATCGTCCATGAAATCCGTCAACTGTGCGGAAGGGACTCATCAAGAGCTTCGCGAACTCCTGCAAGTAGGCAGCCAAATTGCCTTTAAGATTTGGCTCCTGGAAAAGCGTCTCCGTTACAGCGCCGGCGCCCTCGGATTGGTTCTGGTGGTTTCCCTTTGTTGGCTGGCGATCAAATACTGGTCCACACCGCTACTCATTCTCCGGCCTAGCTTCGTTGCCGGGATCGCGGTTGTCCTTGTTGGAGGTTTAGTCCTGGGGAAAAAGCTGATGGGCCTCATCCGTTACCGCGACACCCTGGAACGTCTGGTGATCGGCTTGGGTATGTCCTGTTTCGGATGCTTTATCGCCCGGCTGCACCTTTGGCGCTTCGATCCCTGGTTCCTCCGGCGCGGCAGCGTCGCCCGCTTCCGTCGGCCCCACTAGCGCGGGCAATCGTTTGTTGGGCCGGCTCTAACCTGGGAGTTTTAAAACAGGCTCTTAGCGGGAGTTCTCCGAAAGCCACTGGTACCACTGCAAGTAGCGGAGCCGACCGGACGGGATAGACTCGCTTACCTTCAAATCACCCGCCGCGGTTTTCTCCATCGGGCTGAGGAAACGTCCGATCAACTCGCGGGCCGCGGCAAACTTTTCTTGGCGCACCGTCTCGGCATCCGGCGCCTCGGTCTCCCGCTTGAGCTCAACGGCCCAGGCATAGAAAATGCCCACCGTAGTTGCGAGATAGAGGGCGGCCTCATCCGTCTCCGGAGTTTGGAGCTGGTTTTTATTCGCATGTGCGATCAGATTTTGGGCGATCGAGTCGGCCGCGTGGAGAAATTTTGCCGACTCCGGATTGGTTTGCGTGTTTGCCCCTCCGGCCGGTAATTGATCGTCGGCGTCGGCCACTTCGGTCCAGCCTCCGATCAGCGCCGAGAAGTTTTCCGCGAAGAGTCCGTCGCGAACAAGGGTGCCACTTGTCGAGGAGAGGCGGGTGCCAGCGGCGGCGACCTCATTGGCTGCCAGTCGGGCCATGCCCGGGCGCCCTGCTTGCAGGTAGATCATGCCCTCGAGCACGGTCAAGTGGGCCAATTCGGCCGGAGCCGCGTTGGAGAAACTCACCCGGAAATCACGGATGGAGCGCAGGGTGTTGTTGAAGAAATTGTTCGTACCTCCCGACGGATTGCCCGCAGCGGAAGGCGCCGGGACGGTCAGGGCAGCGAAGTCTGCCCGGTAGGTGTCGTGGACGGCCTTGAGGGCGGTGGTGCGCGGGAGCGCGGTTTGGCAGCCCGTCAGAATTAGGGCCGCCGCCAGGAAGTAGAGCAGAGAGTAGGATCGTTTCATGTTGGGCGAGGGGATTGGATTTCGAATCAACGGGTCGATTTCTTTCCGGGCGTTTTTCGGGACGCGTGCCCTGTGCGGGGAAGCGGGTGAAGCGCCCGGGTCTCAAACGCGTCCAGCAGCAGGGACGAATCTGGCAGGGGCATTTCTTCGTCAAGCAACTGGCTGAGCGCGACCAGGTCGGAAGTCGCAAAGGGGGCGGTGAGGAATCCGTCCACCACGTGCTGGAGGAACTCGGGCAACGTTTCGCCATCCATACCGTTGCCGAGAGATTTCTCCGCCCGCTTGAGAGCTGCCGTTAGCACAATGGCGAGGTCATCGGGCGTGGTGGACCCGTCCAACAATCGTTGTCCGCGCCGCGCGGCAGCGAGCAGGATCAAACGTGCCGCCTCCGCCATCGACGGCCCAGTCAGCAGCCGCGTGGGATCACTCGACAAAGCGGCGAACACCTTTTGCACTAGCACTAGAGCGGATGAGTTGGGTCCATCCCCGGCCAGTTTCGCCCAGATCCGCGGATTGGCGACCACGGCGTCCAGCGTGGCCAGGAAGACCTCTTTGCGTCCGCTGGTCGTGAGCAGGGCCTTGAGGTTCGCATCGGTCAGGACGCTGCTCACGCTTTCCACTACGGCCTTGAGTTGGTCATCCAGTTCCACCATTCCCAAATTTCCGGCGACGGCCTCCAGGGCGGCGGAGCTGATCTCCTCCAGATCATCCACAGTGAAACCATCCTGCGCGGCTTTAACGGCGGCGGGCAGTACCGCGCCCAGAACTCGGCCTAGGAAGTCATGGTTGCTCGCCAGCATCTCCGATGACTCCGCCAAAGTCTCCATCATCGAGAGAGCCATGCGCTGCAGGGTAGCGGGCGTAAACGAACCGCTCAGACCGGAGTCGGCGAGGAGCCCGGCGACCGAGGCGACTAGGTTGCCCGCCAGCGCCCCGAGTTTGGCATCCGACCCCAGCAGATCGGGTCGCGCCGCCACCGCCCGGAGTGCGGTCTCGTAAAGCAGACCGAAAAACTCACCACGGGTGATTTCGGCGACCAGTTCATTCTGGTCGGCTGCCTCTTTAACCTTTACGGCCAACGCCGTGAAGACCGCCGCCAGCAGAGGTCGATTCCCTAACTTGCGCCCGATTAGGACGTCGGCATGTGTGGCCGCCGCCCCAAGTCCGGACTCTAGAACTCCCACTATGGCCTTGGGATCATCGAGAATGGAATCGAAGTTCTTGCTGGCCTCGCGGAGCAGGGTTCCCACCACGTCGCGTGCGATCTCGTTCGGGGGAAGAAGTCCCGGAGTGTCCGCCACTCGAACGAGAAAGAATTGGGTGAGCTGCGACAGGGAATCGCGGGAGATGAACCGATCGACGAAGAACTCGTCCCCCACTTCTTCACGCACATCCGCCAGCGCTCCGAAGAAGGCGGCCACGGCCGGTTGGTTGGAGAACTCAGCCCCGTGAATCGCAAATGAGGCCGCCGCCGAACCGAGGAGCGTTTTGAAGATTTGCGCTCCGGTCTCGTCATCCCAGTCCCGCTTGACGGCAAACTCGGTCAATAGCGTTTCGAGGATCACTCGGGTCCGGCGATCGTTCACAAACAAGCCGGCATTCTCGGCTCCGAACTCCAGGAGCGTGTCCGTGGCGGCGAGCAACATCCGCGTTAGGGGCGGATTCCGCGACAACCGGTGCGATTGGACCACAAAGGCGGCCAAGCGCAGCTCCGGCGTCAGGCCCTTCGCCATGAGGCTGCCCTCCTGGGGCCCGACGGTGGTGTTGCCAATTCCGGCCACCTGACAATAAAGGCTGAACAGTGCCTT
>Ga0163144_10010744_pt1 | contig 19467 bp, 12 predicted proteins | sample OliLak19BULKMAT1_FD_123175 | JGI IMG/M metagenome (GOLD analysis project Ga0163144, IMG submission 123175) | Freshwater microbial mat bacterial communities from Lake Vanda, McMurdo Dry Valleys, Antarctica - Oligotrophic Lake LV.19.BULKMAT1 | ecosystem: Environmental > Aquatic > Freshwater >... | reverse complement strand
GATGCCACCATTACAGACAGACCCAACTGAAAGACCCACTGCAATGCCCACCGCTGGAGTTAATGCTGGGGACCCGACTCCATCGCCGTCGGATTCTATATTCACATTCATTCCTGCGCCAGTACCAACATCCCTTTGGAGAAACGCCCCTGACACCAGCGTGCCAACGAAAGAGTTGATGACCAATCAGCCGACAGATGCGGCAACAACCGATGCCCCAACAGAAGCTCTCACCAACAAGCCATCCCGGGAACCAACACCCAAACCGACGCGAGAACCAACTGAACCCCCCTTTGCGTCAGACCTTGACGAAACTCTCGTCTACACGCTTAATCCATCGGCGCTACCGAAAACTTTCTTGACTTCTACGCCCGCGCCTGCTGACAACATAACCCAGCAGTACCAACCAACGCCTGCTCCAAGTACCCCACTTTCGTCTCATCCTTCAGCAACTCCCTCATTAGAGCAGTCTACGTCGTATCCTACCTTTTCCCCAAGCACGATATCCCCCACCTTTTCCCCAAGCACGAGGACCCCAACTGCTTCTCCAACCCGCAGGCCAACATCAAGCCCATCGAGAAATCCGAGTTCTAATCCGACTGTATCTCCTTTACCAAGTTTATCTCCTACCCAAACACCATCTGCCAGCCCGAGCAGTAGGCCAAGCTTAGCTCCAACAGCGACCCCGGAATATGTACTCACTGAGTCGGAGTTAGTCAATGCTCGGATGATTCTGACCGGTGTTTCTCTTCTGTCAACTAGAAGTCAGAGAATATTCACAAGAACATTTGAGATTTTGGTGAGAGACGAAGCTGTTACAATTCTGAACAAAGTGGAAACTGTGGACGTCAGAGTTTTTATTCAGTCTCAAATCCCCCAACTATCATCTTTGCGGCGGAATCTTGAAGATAGTCCAAATTCGACCGGACCGCTTATAGCTTCAAATCTAACAGTGGTCTTTGGCGTCCGATTCTTTATCAGAGCTGTGCTCGAGGAACATAATGTCAGACGTTATGTTGGGGCTACGCTGGACACGGCCGAGGACCAGGAAATGTTCATTCTCCAGCTTAAATCTAGCGGCGAGAGTGCGTTCCAAAATCTCAGCTATGCTCATCTGGTACTGCCTCCCGAGGAGTCAACCATCGAGCCTTCGCAGGAAAACTTTGACCCCGAGACTCTTGGCGTTGGCATATCAATAGGGATTGCTACAATCGCAGTTGGGGGGGCTGCTCTCATTGGTGTGGCATTTTACATGTGGGGACGACGAAAGCCACGAAAGACAAGGAGGCAGAAAGGTCCTGAACAAGCTGTTGACGATTCGCGTAGTGGGGAAGAGGAAGACAACGACGACATGATGGTTCTCAACGTTACGGAGAGGCCAGACGTAAGTACGCTGGGGGATCCCTACTGTATTTCTGGACCGACTGATGCCTCTCTAGGGGAGGAAACAAATAGCCTACCTTATGACTACAAGGTTGCTGCTGAGGTTCTCCCCTCGATAGGTGGGGTGAGCGCCTCTTATTCGTTTTCGTCAGAGATGAGCTCCAACAATGTGTATTTGCAGACCGACGACGAGACTCTCGGAGCTCAGTACGAAATTGAGGACCGAGTCGAAGTTGAGGCGCCTCCCGGTATGCTTGGGTTGGTGCTAGAGTCTGATTCAGAGGGCTTTGTTACTGTATGCGACGTGAAGGAGCGTAGCCCGCTAGCCGATCGTATAATATTTGGGGATAAGCTTGTCGCCGTCGACGATGTGGATGTGACAGTCATGCCCGTCGGCTCAGTCATGCATCTCATTGCGTCCAGACAAGCGAATCCTGTTCGTAAACTTACTTTCAATCGGCGGTCCAAGAGGAAGCACCGTTCTTCTGCTTAGTCTGGACAAGCAAGCAATAATTAATAGGAGAGATCTATGATATGTGAATGCGGATATCACCAGGATGCCTGTCCCCTCTTTATTTAGCTCAGTGCTTACATATTAATAGGATAGATTCATGATAATATGTCATTATAGATTATTAGATTTATAAGCGTTTTTGGTGTATGAAAGTGAAAAATATTGCGGAAATGTAAGACAGGAAGGAGCGTCATCCGCAACTAGCGATGTCACGTGGCAGTGATCTCAATACTTCCGTGCCGAGGCAGGCGAATGCTTGATCATGCCTTGTCGTGTTCGACCTTTTGGAATTTATGGAAGTCAACGTGATGGTGCTTATGAATGTCGTGTTGTCCTTCAGAAGTATGGTTGCTCTGTTGAGGCACCTCATCGACAATGGTGTGGGGCTTCGAGATGATTTTTGCTCGTAGGATGTAGATTGGGTCCCAGAAAAAGTATTCCCAGTCATCGCCCTCCTCAATGGTGGCTTCCTTCATAATCCTTTCCACATTCTCATGGCCTTCAATCACTCTTGCAAAACAAGGATCGGCATTTTCTTCAATATCGTGGTGGAACTGGCCTCCTGGACCATGCATGAGTGTGTTGTTTTGCTTGTTGATGTACCAGTCGGGGCCTCCTGGTCTTCCAGTGAAGCCAAGGGTCCATTGTTCGTGGCGGAATTGATCACTGTATTCAGGAAATGGAAGCGATGCCAATTCAGCATCGACAAAAGGCTTCAAAGCTCTCTTTCTGTCTGCTTCAAACGTGTCTTCCTCGATCGACTCATCCTCCTCAAGCATAGGGCCTGCTTGAAGAACGTGAGGCCCGTTGATGTAGAACCAAGAGTTATCCCAAAGTTTATGGTTGACTTGTTCCAAGAACAGTTGAACAGCGTGGGGCATCAATTCTACTGGAGCAGTTTCGACGATGAAACTGTGTTCAATTTCATCTCCATCCGAAGGCAAAACAAAGGTGAATTCAACATAATGCTGACCAGGGCCAAACCTAAAAAGAGTGAAGAAATTAAGGGGTTTGGGTCAGATTTAAGCTTGTCGGCACAGGAGCAGCAAAACATGATAAATTCCTGGGCAAACTTACTTGTCTTTTACAGATCGTTGAGCTTCTCGCGAAGAGGACTCTTGGAGGGTTTTGATTTGTTTCTTGAATGCATCTTCTCTGGCGATCAGACGATCTTCTTCCTGCCTTCTGCTGGTGAACTCCTTCATCATCTTCTTTTCATAGGAGCTTCTCAAGTCTTCTTTTTCTTTGTGTAATTTAGCATTCAAGCGTTCCAAGACAGAATATCTTTCTTCAATCTGAAGCGATTGTCTCTGGCGCTGGGCCTTTTGTGTGTATAGTTCGCGATACTTGTGGATGGCATCATCGATAGAAACAGCATCGAATTCACGCAAAGCCCACTGGAATTGTGATAGGTAGTGTCCACAAAGGCACATGAAAAATACAAGGCCAACAGCAATCCAGGAAGAATAGTTTTTGAGGAAGGAATTTAGGGCATCATTGGAGGAATAGGAAGGTCGTCGTTTGGAGGAGGAAGGGAAGCTTGGTTTGGAGTAAATGTCATTGTTGCTGTATCCAATGTAACAGTTTGAGGTTGCAGAGGCAGTGCCTCCTTCGCCGTAGTTGGGCAAGATGGAGGAAGGTTGACGGCTTGAGCGAAGCATCTTTCTAAATTCTATTCTTTGCGATGTATCCTGCAGAAAACTTCTGTCTTCTTGTCAGCTTATGATAATAAGTATGTGTTTGTTGCGAGAGATTGGATGAGATTTCTCAAACTGAAATATTGTGAGCTTCCCACGTCTCTTCACAAGATCAAGACGTCTCCTAAATTCACGCCAAATTTGGGGACTGTTGGCTGTCGTTAACCAGTAGTTCGTTTGCGCGCAAAGGAAAACCAACTCGAAGCGGAATCTTATTTAGGCGGAGGAAACTGTCACTCTTGATCTATTTAGGAAGCTTTTTCTAATTACGAAAATTAAATTTTTTCACTTAGGCACATACCTCGAAAGCGCGGAATTTCCCGGATGGCGCGCACATTCTCATTCGATACTTAAGTTACAACATGGGCGTATGGAACGACTTGTTCGTTGCCTTCGCTAATACAGACAACAACATGCTTTGACGTTAAGAGTGAAAAAGTTCTAGCCGTTCGTTAGCTGCCAGTAGCTATAGCGTAGCTACTCTAGCTAGCTAGTAGTAGAGTAGCTATGTGACACGGGCTGTGACATGGCAGCACAAGATGGATACGATGCAACGCACGGGCTGGCAGTTGCACCTCTGTTTTGCAGAGCAACGCATGGTCCACAAGCTGGTCCAATACGTTTCATGTTTGGGCATTGATTGATTCTATTCAAACCGCTACTCTGAAAGATCTAATCACATCATCTACCCATGTGGTACCAGGTACCAGGTCCCATATGCCATAATGTTATCATGGATACATGTGTGGGTGGTGGACTCACCCATGCACAGCGTTTAGTTTCGTAGGTCGTGCTCGCTTGTTCCGGTCGTTCGTGTCATGCAAGACCGTCGAAGCTTCATTCGACAACCTTCTTTGATAGATGATGAATCATATTATTATGAGCATATAATGGACACATGGTACAACGGAACACCTCAAAAAATGTTTCTATCGGAAGAAGATTTACGGCTGTTTTGATAGTGCAACACGCCGAAGTTGGTCTTATCCTGCATTTCCGCCTGCTCATTGCTCTCGCCACCCGAAAAATCTACACGGTGTATTTTATTCTATTTGACGTCAGGTTGGCCACGAAAACATTGATATGAAAGCAAAATACAATCGATTCACAACCGTTCCGTAGAGTCTTCAACAGGAGTCCCTCATCATCGGCACGACTTTTCGTTCCAGCTTTATTGCTCGTATCATCGTTGGCATGACCGTGCCATCTGAGCAAAAGAGTGGTAGCTGCTATCATGCTTAAACATGAGCTTCACAATGTACTGAGCAACACCGTACTCTATGCAACGATGAGACTCTCTTCAAGGCGAGTAAACCATGATGGCGAACACAGTTGCACCAATCCATTTTTTTGGCGTAATCTACATCAGAGAAACTTGAATGGCTTGGAGCCATTCTCGACAAATACCCTACTCGCTAGCTACAAAGCAAAAAGAAAATGAATCTTTCTAAGGTTCTTATTGACTTGGATGGGCACGCTATTAAACATAACTCATTTAGTGCGCCATTATACGACTACTAAACTTTCTATTTTATAGAGTGTCCGTGGGGGCCGGGTCCTCAGGTCTGTGCCCCACTTGAACGTTGCGAGGGTAAGTGCAAAATACCTTAAGAAGAGGGCTAGGCTTTGACAGATGAGTAGCTTTAAGTCAATCTTGATCATGGATAGTCATGTAGGACAAAAGTCTTCCATACTTATTACTCCAGTCTCCCGTCGCACAAGATGGAAATACATGAACAGTCCAAGGTAGATCAATATTAGCCCCCTTCATTGTTTATACTACCAGTATCTAGCTAGACCAGTATTAATTGTACAGTATGGTAATGCAGTAGCTACTACATAGATTGAAGATAGCCAGCCATGCATCAGCTGCTAGCTAGTAATATTAGTTCTTAGCTTCTTCACAATTTATTCTTGAAAAAAGTGATCCGAATCTCATTGATTCGCAATGGGTCGCACATAGGTTCTCAATGTCGCGCCGGCAGTATTGGCACTCTTGTCGGCATTTTTTTGCCAAACCCGTTGGCCATATTTCGAAGTGCTAGTGAGTCTACTAAAATACGAAACTAAACTAGCTATCTGGTACGATGTACTACTCTCTAGTAGTAATAGGTAATTAAATACCCTCTTCCAGCAATACTGTATAAAACTTCCGTCCAATTGCAAAAGTACCAAGTCCCACTTTGGGAGCTAATGAATCGATAGCGAACGTTCTGCACTGAGTTGCTTCGTTAGTTTCGAAAATCTAATTCCTGTGGCGGTTCTTCCTTCCTTGAAGAGTCTCACTCCCATCGCCATGGAAACCAGGACAATGACATCGCGGAACCGGCATGGAAAGCCACCCAAACAGCAGCAGCAGAAGCGGAAAGGACTAGCTTCCGCTTTGAGAAGCTGTCGACGTCACCATGATGATACCCGATGGGATGACGGCGAATCCTCGTGGAATGACGGCGAGGAGCTTCCACCCCGCGCTATGGAAGCACCTCGTCCTCTCACTTTCACCTTTGACGATGCGAGCTCGATTCATTATGGGGAAAGCGTCACACACGGCGTTACCGTAGCCCTCAACGACGGCCACAACCACGAGCAAGAAGTAAGGGTGGAAGGAAGTCACTGTCAGTCAACAGTAACTCCCATTCGCAGTGGCAGCCCAAAGAAAGAAGAAGCCTCTCTAAAAGATTATGACTCAGCTCTGTTGGATACTCTTGCATTGGCTCACGGCAATAGTGGCGTGGAGGAAGTTTATGATGGTATTATCATTAGTAAGAATCAACACAATCGACACAACGGGGCACGGACTTCCCCGGTAAAGAACAAGAAGAGCCCGCGGCAAGACCGGGGAACCAAGGGGAGCGAGAAAAATAAGGAGCAAAGAAAGCCACTCGCAGATCACCGAAAAATCGTGGAACGTGCAATTCTCCAAACCATGGGAAATAATGCTGATGCTGATGAATTGAAATGGAGACCTCACGATGACCCCAACACTGCTGCATCAGAGGCCTTGCTCAATGAAATGTCCAATATGAGCTTGGGCTCTTCAGCCGGGGCTCTCACGAGCAGTTCCATGGGTCTTTCCTTAATGTCCATCTCCCCTCCTTCGTCTGAATCGGCAACTGTCAGCAACGATGATATGAGCATAACATGCTCCCGAAAAAGCTGGATAAAAACTCCTGCAACGATGGTTCAAGAGAGCCTTGATCGCCACATCAGAGTTTGTATCGACCATTGTTCCCTGTCATCGTCATCTTCCAGTCCATTCGAAAATTTAAGCTTGCCTGTGGACATGGATGATCTGGCCCTTGTGGCTACGTCGCCGGATACTGCAGATAAAGTGGCGTTGAAACATGTGGCTGCACATGATATCGACAAAGCATTGGACGTCTTCCGCGTCGTTATGATGCATCAAAAAAAGCGAATACTCGAAACTTCCGACGTGGCAGCCATGGAATCCGAATTTGCCAGGACCAAATCGCGCTTGTCTGTTCTCCATTTATTAAGTGGGAATACGCGAGAGGCCGCTTTGTATTCAGCATCGGCTCTGGAGATGCATAAAAAAGCAGGTCGGCAAGTACATGCGACTTTGTCGACCATGGAACTAGGTTTGGTCTATTTTGCAGAAGAACAATTAGATAAAGCCTTGCAGTGTTGGAGGGAGGCCTTGCAACTTGCGTGCTTAACCTTGGGATACGATCATTTCACCGTGGCTATCCTGTTGAACAATATGGGAATTCTACGCTTTTATCTTGGTGACATTTCCGGTAGTATCCGTGCACTGGAAGAGTCGCTGGGCATTCAGCGACAATTGCTTCGCTCGGATTCTCAGTCTACGAATGCGGAAATGCCCTTGGTTCAACTAGCGAATACAACAAGCACTTTGGCCATAATTTCAGCCAAGATCAAGAACTACGAGTCTGCTGTCATTTTTCTAGAGGAAGCAATTGCAATTTCAGACAGTGTCCTGACAACCAACACCACTACAAGAGTGAACTCACAAGCTGAAAAGTATTTAAACTTCTTTATTCAGTTGCGAGATAAGGGCGACATGGACGCGAACAATAGTTTGACGGATGATAGCCTTATGACCCAGTCATCCGGTGGTACGCATTATGACGTGCCGCGGCCGACAATGTCGACATTGTTTGGAAATTTTGACGGGATTCCACTACGCCACGAAATGAATAGCCCATGTCATTTGCCGCGGCCAAACTTAGGAGCTGACCACAATATTTATGACTGTCTCCAGTTGGGGTCATTGGTCAAGCCTGCGACGGCTAGGGAACGGATCCATGCGACAATCACCAATACTCTGGAAAGAGCTGTCAAGTCATCTAACGTGGATTTTTTGAAACCTCGTGCATCGGACGACGCTTCCGTAGGTGTACGGAAAAAACAATCTATTCCTGTCGATACAGATCTCGAAGCTGTCGTTGACGCCGAGTTCCACCTCGAACAGATTTATTTTCAAGCCATGGATCACCTATGTGTAAGTCCTTCATCATTTTCAATGACAGAACCCTGTTTTTAATTTGGGGTATTCTCTAATACACAGCCTTTGTCTTTACAGAGATCGGAGTGGAAGGATGCCCTAGACTTGTTTGAAAGTGCGTTGCGGTCACATAAGGAAAAATACGGGTAAGCCAGATACAGAATGGGTTGAAATACATGTTGTTGAATTGTTTCTTGTTTATTAGGCGACAGGAAAGAAAGCAAGCGAGATTGTATCTGCTATGGCGCTTTTCCAAAAGTGTTGAAATCTTGCCTTCAATTGGTATCAATCTTGATTTTTTTTTTACTTACATAACTTATCTATTCCCTGGCCGCCTCGCAGAGACATGCATCATCTTGTTGGCACCGGTCTGCACAATTGTGGGATTGTTCATTTAGCCGCGCAGAATTACCACCAGGCCAAGCTGTGCTTCCGGGATGCGATATCTGTCCGCATCGCAGCCTTGGGGGAGTCTCACCCAGACGTAATGGTAAGATCTTTTGCAGGAAACGTTTCTTCTTAAAATGATACAGCACAGTCTCACTTGGCACCTTGATGTTAACGAAACCATGACGATACAGGCGTCCCTGTGCAAGATGGGTAAGTCCGTGGACCGTGTCGATGGTACATGATGATTTCGGCCATACTCACTAGCTTTTTCATTGCTAACACTCCTGACCCGGCAGGCCTCGTTCACATGGCCTTAAGCGAGACGGAATGTGCTCTGACGACGTTTATGGATATCATCGATATCCTCCAAAAGAAGTCAGCTACGTATGGATTCGCCCCCGAAGCACTAATGTTGACGAATATTGGCGTCGCACTCTTTGAAATGTCAAGAGACGTGGACGCATTTGACTCTTTCTGCAGAGCCTTTCAGATTCAAAAAAATCTCCTCAAGGACGAGCGGTGCGCCCCGGCCGTGGAACAGGATCTAGCGAAAACGTTGAGCAATTTAGGTTTCGTCTATGCACGCCAAGGGCAGTACAACGATGCCCTCGATGCATTCAAGGAGAATTTGTCGATTCTCCAAAAATACTTTCCAGTGGACCATCCCTCCATTTGCACTGCAGAAGAGAATATTGCTCACGTTCGAGCCTATGGAGCCGTCTATGTCGAAAAAGCAACGACAACGCAGCGGCAGTCAAATGTATTGGCCTGCAAATGTGTCCGCCCCGAACCTGAAGAATCGTTTGCCCGGCAAGAATCCACGCTTTCAGCTTGCTTCCAAATGCAATGATCCTCCTTCTCTTGAATCGAACTTTGCTAGAAACCAAGATTTCAAAGAGCTCTATTTTTCATAATATCCCTGGAAGAGTGAATTTCGCACGCAATGCTAAGGATACCTTAATAAGAATCTACGAATTTGTTGTTGTGTGAGTGTAAAACTGTGAAATATGAATTACCCCAAGTTATTCCATGTCCACGTATTACGGAGCCTCTGCTTCATAGTCTTCGTCCTTAGCCTCTGCTTCATAGTCTTCGTCCTCTTCCTCAAGTTCTGGACTTCCCAATGGAGGAGGTATACGGCAACACTTGACAAAATTCTGAGGAATCGTCACAATGCGTCCTTTTTTGTTGATCAGAACATCCATGGAGTTGCGATCCAACAATAACCCCTTCAAGTCACGGTTAGATTGCCAAGGATCTACTGTTTCGACGATCACTGGAAGACCTCGATGAGCATTGAATTGTTTTTGCGTCTCCAACATCCCAGGCGGTGCCGCACTCGCCAAAACGAGGTCATGACGGGATAAAATGCGGAGCTCTTCTTCGGCGTCCTCCAAAACTTCAATGATGGCTCCCGCAATATTGGATATCGCTACTTTATCTACAAGCATTGCTGATTTTGTCAGCGGTTTTTCGGCGTCATCATATTCTGCTTTGGCCTCTTTAAACTCCGTCAAGGCGGCATCAGCTCTGGTTTCTTTGTTCATATACAAGCCAATAGCTTCTGTATCATCATCTTCTATTGGAATGTGGGGTTCATCCTCGGGATCATTTTCATCTTTATTTGCGTACATGTTTCGTTTCTTTTGTTTGCGTTCTTCTGTCTCTTCTTCTGTTTCTCGTTCATAGACAATGTCATCTCCCTCCCAAATTTCTTCGGGAGTCGGATCGTTTGGATCATAATAAAGGGGGTTTCTCGGAATTTTGACTTCAATGACAGGACCTTGCGCTCCAAAAATGTCGGAGGCTCCACCCACATCTTCATCCAAGGTCACTAGCACACTGGTCAAAAACCACGTGACATCGAGCACTTCGCCTCCCGCCACCTTCGCCGCTTTGTAGATCAAATCTTCGGCCTGCACCCTCCAGTCGGCGGTAATGGGATCTTCACAACCATCGGTTTCTCCCCGCCTCCAAGGTTGATACGGAATAGGACCAGGCGGCAATTCCTCCAAGTCCTCTTTGAATTCTTCTGGAATGTCCACTTCTTCTATTTCCGATTCGATCAAGTCAGGTGTGGGACCAAAATCGTCAGATACCCTGGAGGGTTGTCGTGCGTACAAACGAATAATTGGACTGGATATTCTTTGGTCGGCCGATCGCTTGGACAGCATCCAACCCGGTTGTTGTGTGGCAGTAAAGGCATGAGAATTCTGGAGCTTGCTCAACGCACAGATTCCTGCAATGATCGAAAATAACATGGTGGATCTCATTTTAATTTTTCTTTCAATTCAATACTCAATTGCTTGAAGGTAAGACAATACTTTTGGAGTCGACGGGTGTTGTTGCTACCTGCTGTGTATGCTGAGTGTACTGGTAGTACGAATGCAATTGGTTGCAACAATCACAGCTCTAGCTAGACTAGTAGGGCGTCGGTGAAACATTTAAATAAACCAGTCGAACGAAAGCAGGCAGCTAGCCATCATGCATGCATGCATCAACAGTTGGATGGCTGCGACACAAGTGGTACTTCCAGAAGATTTTGTTTCCGGGAAGTTCCAGTAAACAAGGATAATTCCCACCCGGGCATAGCTTGGATCGAGAACATCAAAATTCGGTCTCACAGCAGACCGCTAAGATAAGGGAGTTTGAGGGATGGACGTGGATGACAAACCCTGCACGCAAACTATAGAATGTTCAGTACAAAAAGTGTAACAGTGACGCTTTGGTACTTAATGTTTTTATTATGAGATGTTTAACAAACACGTTCTGTACACATTGATTAGTTTCGGTTTCAAGCTCCCCATGCGTGAATGCGTTTTGAAATGTTCCAAAATTTCCCAGCACATTAGTCTACAGGGTGTTCCCGTAGAATTTTGGATGTTTGCGCATTTTGCCTTACTGTGCCTCCATTCGTTCCTCCACCTCGGGCTGTTCTGTGGCCCTTGTAATGAAAGCTGTTTAGCTGCCCCCTCAACAGCAGTGCTTCGTGTGCAGCACAGCCGTGTTTCGTGCATGGCACAGCACAGCACAATGCATCCTCAACAGTCGCGAAGCGGCTGGATTGTGCGTGCACGAGCGTCCATGTATCGTCCTTCTACCATTCTGCACATTAATCGCCCGGGTGGAGTGAGACCTCCACGGGAAAACGAACAATGATTGTGAAGTTGAGCCAAGTTTATGTTTTGTATGGAAACGCACTCAAGTGTGAATCCAAATGAGATGAGCACTACTAGTAGACTAGTAGATAGGAGCAATAGGGTGTTTTGAGATGAAGAGCATTTCAGCAAGTAGGTTTCTGGTGCTTTCCACCATGCATCCTTTCAGAAAGTGCACGTTGCTTCTCTCCTGCTCAGGGTTGTGCTCGTTTTTGAACCCCAAGATTTGGGTGCACCTTTCAACATAAAAATCCACATGCCAGTGGGTGCAATTGAACCATTGGCTCAAGTGACCAAACATGTCTGGAACATCAGATGTTTGAGTTCCAGACATCCTTGTTCGTTCAAGACTTCCCTTTTCCAAATGCCAAATCATCGTCTCCTGTGCAGACAAATTTCACACCTTGTATGCTGCGCAATGACCTAGGTTTCTTTAGTCATCCCAAGCCTTGATGCACATTTGAACACATGTCTTTTGGCTTGTCAAAAAGCAAAACAGTCACCATTTTGTCAACAAGACTGTTTCCACAGCGAATCATCAACAACCATTGTTGAAAAGGTCATCTTTTATCCATACAGGAAGGAATCAAAGAAGCCACACAGCTTTGAGCAAGACTCTCTGCTTTAGGAGTTGCACCAGGCCAAGATGAATTGCCATCTGTTCCTCTCCAACATTCTCAATTGTGGTGAAGTTGATGGGATGGAGCAGATGTTCATGAACGGGTTCATTTGGTCGCCGAGACAGCACGATCGTCATTGGAAATCCATGGTTCGGAATTGCAGGTAGAACTGAATGACCTTTGCGAGGTCCTTTTTGTCGCTTGTTAAATCTCAAATCCACTACGAATAATTTGATTGGCTAACGTTTTAATGTCGAACGTTATGTGTGTACCACTAGTGTACCACCATGCGATAGTGGACCTGCTGTAGAACTGCACTGAAGTACCGGAGGCAGAGTGCTGTACCATGTTTGATACAAGTCGAGTACCAGGTACCAGTACCAGTAATAAGGGTGCGTCGGCAGTGGCGGTCCTTCAAATTCTACTACAGTACTACTTCAAGTACGTACCAGCTAGCTACTAGTAAATTTAACGGAAAGAGAATGGGGAAATGGAATGAACGAGATTCATTCGATACCGTACTACTGTATTACTACTATTATTTTTAGCTAGCTAGCTACTGTAGTAGCTATTGTAGAATAGCATACTGGAGAAGCATCTCAGTGATCTCACAACAGTCATCGATTGATTGTAGACGTCAAAACAAGCACATTCACCACCCCCCTTCTTCTAGCTAGTAAGTAACAGACTAGCTGAAGTTATAAATGATGGAGGAAACCATCGAAAAGCAGAATTATATGACTGTGGACGATCATGAAGAGATGAATGTGAACGAAGTTGTTGACGATGAAAATGACACGGAGGATGATGATTTGGCCATGGAGGATGTCGAACAGGATGGCCAAAAGGATGACAAGCCCCCGCTTCAGTCTGACAGTGCTCATGGGTTGGATGTCTATATGGAAAATTTGGGTCATGAAGCCAACTTCGATGATTTTTTAAGGGCGCAGAGGGCTCGTCGTCATTGTAGCTCTCGATTGTCGAATAACCGTGGTGGTGGCAGCAACATGAGGTTGTCTACCACGGGTGGCCATAGTGGTCCCAATGTTAGTCCAAGAAGTGCCATTATCGAAGAACAAGGAAACCAGCACCATTCAGGGTGTAAAATGATGCATCCAGAGAAGAATGGACAGGTTTCTGTAGAGGACCTCCAAGAGTCAGAGGAGAATGGCATCCAGAGCAAGAATGACCACCATTGTCACAGCCCTGCCACTAACAATAAACGCCAAGGCTCCACCACATCGGCAACGCCAGGAACCAAGGAAGCGATTCAGGATGAAATGAGAGAAAAGGCGCAACGCTACCAAACTCTCAGATCACTGTCCGTTCTTGGCAACCGCTCTTCTGTGGCCACCTCGAAAGCCAAGGACGAATGGGAACAAATGTTGCGCGAGTTTGACGCCCTCGATATTCACCTGGATGAGGAGGGAGAAGACGAACACCCTCATGTTCTCCCATTCTATTCTCCTCCTGTCCAAAGGCAGCGATGGGGACAAGATCAAATGTTGCCTCATATTAATTGGGGTGACCTCTTCTTTGACCTCTTTTATGTGGCTGCCGCCTACAATTTGGGAAACATGTTGATCTCGGCCATGAATCCCGATGACTATGGGCGGGGCATCATTTACTTTGTTGGCATCTTTGGACCACTCTACAACACTTGGGAGTGCTCGATCTTCTACAGTTCCCGGTACACGACGGTAGATTACAGTCATCGGCTCTTTGAAATTGTCCGTTACCTCTTTGTCACGTTTGCTGTTCTGCACATCAAATCCATTGATTTCCTAGGCGATCCAAAGTCCGCCGAAACCTTCTCTCTGACGTTGGCCATTTTCTTGGAATCCATCATGCATTTGCTTTTAAATGTGGAGCTTTATTATAAAGGATTGGGCGACAAAAAGGCCATTCAAAGTCACACTGAGAGAAAAATACAGTTCCAGCTAATACCATTGAGCGCCGCATATCTAACTGCTGTCATTGTTGCGGGCGTTCAATTGTTCGGAAATGACGCTGCCGAGCGGCGGCTATGAAAGCTATGAAAAAGGACAGCTACAAAGATACCGGTAGCCATAGCTACAACGACAGCTCCCACGAGAACAGCGTGGCCTACCAGAACTCAACATCCCCGGCAATCTATGGCGCAGAGGACAACGATTATCGTCGCATGCTTGCCGGTAGCGATGAGGAAGGTTATGGGTATGAAGAAGTCACATATGACAAATATGCCACACCAAAGTGGATGGTTTCTGATCTCCCGCTGACCCTCACGGCTCTGGCCTACCTCATGAACATTTTCTTTACGGCCATCCGGAAATTGCGTATTACTTCAGGTGGGGCTGGGAATGATATTCGAGAAAGCTTTGTACCAAACAACATTGACTATTTGATTCATAGGTATGGCGAATGGTGCATGTTGATGATTGGTGAAAGCGTCCTCTCCCTTCTAATTGTGACGACAACCGAAAGCCGCCGATACTATTTGATTGCCACTGTTGGCGCGCTGGTCATTGTTGTCCTTCAAGCTCTCAAATACGAAAGCGAACCCAGTCATGCGCATGGCCATGCATTGTTTCAAAATTTCAGGAACGGCATGTGCTATGGATATGTGATCCAAATTCTAAGCATGGGGCTGATTGCATTGGGAATCAGTTTCAAAATATTTTTGTACCAAGCCGTGTCGGAGGAGGAAGGCGACTATGGCGATGGCCGGAGGCTTGCTGCAAAGGCATCTGTTTCTGAGGAAGCGGGTGCGGCGCTGTTCACAGCAGCACTTTCTCTAGTGCTGGTTTCCCTCGAGTTGATTCTGCTGACGCATAATGGAGTACAGAATGCTTATGGGCATTTGTTCTTGAACGGAAGCAAGGAAGAACAGATATTGGGCATAAAGAAGCCGAATTGGCCAATGATAATGATATGCTTGGTCAAAATCGCCGTGCTTCTTTTTGCTCTAACTCTCAATCAGTGGACTACTGATCAGGTCGTGCTCACTTTGTGTGGCTTCGCCATAATGACTACAATGGCATTGACTCGAATACTGGGCTGGCGCTTTGTGCACCACAAGCAAGCTATCGATGATTTTGTAGCCGGTGTTGGCGATAGCATCCAATGAAATCTCAGTGTTATCGGTGGATCGACTCACGAGGCAGCTCGTGGAGTTACAAAGACAATCAAAAAGGCCGTTTCATTTATGCCAGGGGAATCTGTTGCGTCGGTAGACTCAAGATCTTCGCGAAACAGTAAGCTGAAGTTTGGTCTAGACAGGTCCAAAACAGACGAGAAGGATGGTAGCGTCCAGTCCGATGCAAAAGACTCAATTTCTACACATAAAACCAATGATGCTTACGACATCGATGAATCCTTCGACAGTATTATTGTCGCGGATCTAAAAGGGATCATGCGAAAAGTCAACGAAACCACCTTGGCAATGTTTGGGTATGCCTCCAAGGCGGAGCTGGTGGGAAAGAATCTATCAATGCTTGTAGGGGGCAACGAAGCTGCAAGCCATGATCATTACATGAAAGGTTTTGTCACCGCAGGGAAGCAATCCGTCGTTCTCGGAAAACAACGAAAGGTACACGCTAAACGGGCGGATGGGAGCGAGTTTCCTTGTTTGGTACGTTGAATCATTATGGGCTGTAGTGAGATATGTTGAATCATACCGGGGTGTGGCGAAACATGTTGAATCAAATCGAGTATGAACGAATCTAACTCACTAGGTGTACATTCTTCCCCCCTTGCCTTTCAGATTGGAATTCGCCAATCCAAGGATGGCAAGCGTCTCGTTGGCTATATTCGAGATGTAACAGACGTTGTGAAACAGGCGGTTTCAGTTTCTATCACTAACATGCAATTGCTTGACCCACTTGAACAATACGTCCGGGATGACTCGTTCGATGCTATCGTTGCAATCGACAAGTTTGGCATCATACAACGTGTCAATGAGACAGCCGTTCATGAATTTGGATATGAAAGTAAAGAAGATCTAGAGGGCCAAAACATTTCTGTCTTGGTAGGAGGTGAACACGCCCCAAACCACGACCATTATATGGCCGCATATCGAAAGAGAGGCGAACTTAATTCGTCGGTGCTAGGCAAGCAGAGATTACTGCACGCGAAACGTAAAAATGGAGAGGAATTCCCAGTCATGATTGGTTTGAGAGCAATTGAAGGAAGTGAAATACTGGTTGGGCACATGCGGAATGTCGCTTCTATAAGAGAGAGACTCAAGAGTCTCAAGGAATAGCGCAAGCCAGTTCCTACCAAAAGCTACCCATTCTAGCTAGACTAATAGTCCATTAATAGGCAGCTGTTGTCAGGGCATCTAACAAAAACAAACTATTGCAGGTGCCAAAATGTGGTAGTAAATAGATTACAGATTCCTAAGCTATCCTCGGCTGATTCGGGGAGCTTTTCAAGGCAACCGAGCCCTCCTTCATACTACCGTGACATAGGAACACCGGGGAAATCTCGTGTGGTTTTCTTCCTTATCATGTATTGAGTTGTACACACCATTTGCAATAAATGCTTGGTTGAGTCAAACCCTACTAGAGCCTGCTAATGACCTTTGGTAAATAGGTTACAGATTCCTAAGCTATCCTCGGCTGATTTGGGGAGCTTTTCAAGGCAACCGAGCCCTCCTTCACAATACCGTGACATAGGAACACCGGGGAAATCTAGTGTGGTTTTCTTCCTTATCATGTATTGTGCTGTACAGACCATTTGCAATAAATGCTTGGTTGAGTCAAACCCTACTAGAGCCTGCTAATGACCTTTAGCTAGGCTAGCTAGGCTAACTTGACATTGAATGGCAAGAGGGGAAGGACATTGCGATGCAGCACATCGGCCATTCTGTAGGCTGCTAGTTGGTTTAAGTTGTGCTTTTACAGTAGCTCTCCAGAGAAAACATGTACACTGGAGCTAACTCTGTTCTCCAAAAAAGATAAATTAGATTTGCATCTTACAGTGCTGGTGTCTACTCTACCGGCAAAAAGCTTTATGTAACTACAACCAATCGTTACATAATTCACACTTTTTTCAACTGCTGCTAGCAGTACAACTGTACAGGAAAATGCTAGTAGAGGGGTAAAATTGGTGATTAAATAACGCTTGTTAACAGTTACTACCAGCTTCTTGTATAAATTTTCTATCTCACAATTTGATATGTTGGAAGAACACAGACAACAAGTGCTAATGGGTCCACCATTGTTGCTTCCAAATCCACAATTATGTGTCCAAAGAGCAGCTAATCACTCGATTCCAATCAACAGGCTTCTTGTCACTCACAATCATGTCAGGATGAGCGGCCATGATGTGATTGCACATACATTTCTTGCCTTTCTTGTCACAAATCCAATGCTGATGCTTGTCAAATGGAGCGGCTCGTTGGCACTCTCTGCACACTGTAGTGGCTGGCTTGTTGCAGACGAGACACATGCCTTGTAGTCTATAGATTCGATTCTTCTTGTACCTCTTTGTAGGAGTCACTCCAACCAGCTCCATATGAGAGGGTATGATTCCATCGTCATCAACTTGCAGCAACATCTCTGCATCCGATCGTTGCTTGTTGCTTCTTGTAGTAGCCTGCTTGCTATCGAACTTGTTATCAATCAATTGCTCAATGAGTAGCTCAAAGAAGTGCCGCTCTTGCACCAAATGTCCTCTGCTAGACCCACTCCGAATGCCCTCATAAAGAAACCAAGCATCGACTGGCCCTGTCATAGCAAAAACAGATGTGTTGATCCGCCTGTCAAACTCAGTTACTCTTACCTTCTTCTCTGACATCAAAGTTGACTGACGACTCCTATTGTGCTGATCAATCTTTTGACAAGCAGAGCAGCAAGTCTCACATGCCTTTGGCTGAGGAACTATTATCTGTTCTCTTGTTGGATTGGCATTAGGAGCTTTATCTGTCTGCCGCCAACGCATTCGGCTGATGGTTGTTCCATTGGCAAGAGACGAGCAAGTGCTAATGAAGTATCGACGATCAGGATCGCACCAAACAAAGGCCAACAGCTGACATCTTGTTGTCTCATCAAAAGTAACAAGTCCTTGACGATTGCCTTCGCCTTCAGGGAGAACAACTCTGCAAAGATAGGACATTGGATAACCAGTTGTGGCAGTCTTGACAACTCCAATGAAGCAGAACCCCAAAGCAAATAAATGAATTGCACTTTGAACTGAAGCAAAGTGCGAGTCGCCGACAACACTTCTGCTTGTGTTTGACCATGGCTCAACAAGATCTAAGAGTACATTGCAACCATGGTTGTACCCATTGGGTTCATCTCTGTAAGAAAGAAGTTAGTTGTAAAAGAAAAAGTTAGTTGAAAAGTTTGAATTCTCGAGAGTAGAAAAGTAACGGCACTTACCTCGCCGCTTCCTCTTCTGATGGTGTTTTGACAAGCTTCAACCTCATAAGAATGTTGCTCTTGCCACAACAACTATCTTTGATTTCACATCCATCCTCAGGCTTTCTATCCATGGCAACATAGTGAGGCAATCCTTTGTTGATTTAGCCTCCTCCGAGTCCATACCATCTTGAAATTGACTTGTCAACACAAATAATCTCGGAAGGAGAGAAATGATTGACTCTGTGTTCGTTGATTCTGTCAATAAAATCTTGAATCAAACGCCATCTGTAGTGCTCACTTGTCATGTCATCAGGTCTTTCAGGGGGCTGATAACTCCACTCCATGAACCTCCACATGTCATCAAATTGTTGGCGACTCATGCCTGTTTTCCCAAAATCCAGAGCCGGAATGCACTTGCAACGTGGCTTGTCACTCCACAGCTTGGCACGATTTCCGAATTCAAACCTTGTCACCAACATGAGCACTCCAAACCACTTGAGAAGTTCTTCCATTGTGGTTGGTTTCTTTTTGGCCCTACTCAGAGCAATGTTGAGCCGCTCGACCATCCACTTGAGTTGTGTCTTGGGGAAGCAAGCCATGAAACAATCAAGCTCGGTGTGCTTGGGGACAAGGCCATTGTCACAACCTTCAGTGAACTCATTGCCAGTCCATTGGCATGTCATCCTCCACATCTTTGCAGTCATTGGTCCATTCATGTCATGGGCAGCATCACCTTGAAACCATGCACGGCCATCATTGGCAAAGGCAGCCGGCGTTGGTGGAGTAGGGGGATTTCCTCCTCCCCTTAACGGAGGTGGGGAAGGAGTTTCCATGCCGGAAGGGGGTTTTGTTGTTGATGCTGTGGGGGAGTC
>Ga0163144_10010743_pt1 | contig 19468 bp, 15 predicted proteins | sample OliLak19BULKMAT1_FD_123175 | JGI IMG/M metagenome (GOLD analysis project Ga0163144, IMG submission 123175) | Freshwater microbial mat bacterial communities from Lake Vanda, McMurdo Dry Valleys, Antarctica - Oligotrophic Lake LV.19.BULKMAT1 | ecosystem: Environmental > Aquatic > Freshwater >... | reverse complement strand
GCGAGTCGTTGTCGGAAGCCGGTCCTGCAACGGCCGAGTCGCGCCGGCGACAACGAGTCCCGACCCCCTCGGCGTCCATTGAAATCCGCGCAAGGCGCGTGCAAATTCAACGTTTGTAGTACGGATGATGAGGACCACGAAAAAAATGAACCAGGGAAAACGGCGAGGACAAGCGTTGTTTTCGGGATCTCGAGCTTTCCTAATTTCGTCATTGTATTTATCGTCCGTGTTCAATCAGTGTTCAATCCGTGGCTAATTGACCAAGTTATTCTTGCGCGGATCCTTAGGTTGTTGCCCCGGCTTCACCGCGGGCCGCTGCCAGCGCATCGGCCAGCGTCAGCGTGTTTTCGTAGAGCGCTCGGCCGATGATGCAGCCGTCGACACCGGCCGCGGCGAGCCGGGCCACGTCGACCGCCGCGTGAACGCCGCCCGAGGCCACCAGCGACACCTCGATTGCCGCGCGCATTTCCACCATCGCGGCGAGGTTTGGTCCGCCGAGCATGCCATCGGTGGCGATGTCGGTGTAAATCACCGCCGCGATCGGCTCGTCGGCAAACTGCCGGGCCATGTCCACGGCCGAAACGTCGCTGGTTTCCAGCCAACCGTCGGTGGCCACGCGACCGTCGCGGGCGTCGATGCCGAGCGCCAAACGGTAGGGAAACTCACGGCACATGCGGCGGAACCAGTCCGGCTCGCGTAGGGCCTTGGTGCCGATCACCAGCCGCGCGAGCCCAACGTCCAAGAGCTGGCGAATCGTCGCTTCATCGCGAACGCCACCGCCCAACTCGCAGGGGATACCGACCGCCGCGACGATCGCCTGAATGCTGGACAGATTCGTGGGCCGACCGTCGCGGGCGCCGTCGAGATCGACCAGGTGCAGTTGCTCGGCCCCCTGCTCCGTCCAGAGTTGGGCCATGGCCACGGGATCGTCGCCAAAGACCGTTTCGCGCTCGTAATCGCCCTGCTGGAGGCGGACGCACTTGCCGCCGCGCAAGTCGATGGCAGGCCAAATCTGCATGACGCCTGTTATCCCCCCGACGCCCGTTTATTCGATCGATCCCCCCGCCTCAGACGAGACCTCGAATATGACAGACAACTTGGGAGGGTGCAAGTATTTGCGGCCAAAGACTGGACTCAATAGTCACGGTACCGAGCATTGCATCGTTGACTCGGCCGTACCAAGACACCATGATTGACATGCCGGTTCGACGTACTTCCTGTGGGAGGCCTCGTGATCAAACTTCAGTTTAGCGCAGACGACTTGGCGGACTTGAAGGACGCGAGAGAAGTCCCCGCGTATGGCATTCCGCTGGCCGCGCATTACCTGTCCCTGCCAGTCGCCACGCTGCGGTCTTGGACCGTCGGTCGATACTACGAAACAGAAGCAGGGCGGAAACGATTTCATCCCTTGTTGCAGCTCCCGAATCGCAAGATTCCGCTGCTGTCGTTCTTCAATCTGACCGAAGCCCACGTCCTGAGCGCACTGCGCAGACAGCACAAGATTTCACTCGATCGCATTCGCGTGGCATTGAAATATGTGAGCAAGGAATTCGGAATTCTACGGCCATTGATCGATGCGAGTTTTGAAACCGACGGTGTGGATCTATTCGTCCGCAAGCTGGGGCGACTCATCGATGCGTCAGAACATGGTCAATTGATGCTCAAAAACGTCATGGAGGCCTACCTGCGACGGATCGAGCGCGAGAACAACGTCGTCGTACGCCTTTATCCGTTCACGCGACTCGATCAGCTCGACGAACCGAAATCCGTGCTGATCGACCCTCGAGTCGCCTTTGGCAGACCCGTTTTGGCAGGTTGCCGGATTCCGACGGGCATCATTGCGGAGCGATACAAGGCGGGGGATTCGATCGAACACCTGGCCCGCGACTACGATTGCAGCCCACTCGATATCCAAGAGGCGCTTCGATGCGAACTTCGCCTCGAAGCGGCGTAGCCTCCGAAGCGGTCGTCTTTTTTCTCGACCGATGTCTGGGAAAAGGCGACGTGCGACAGGCCCTTAGCGACGCCGGCGCTCGGGTCGAGATCTTCGACGCGCACTTCGATCAAGACACCAACGATGTCGTTTGGCTGCGCGAGGTTGCTAAGCGAGGCTGGATTGTTCTGACGAAGGATAAGCACCTACGAAGCAATCCGCTCGAAGTTCGCGCGCTGTTCGAGTCGGGAACCGCCACCTTCGTGCTCTCCGGCGGCGAGGTGACCGGCCCCCAAATGGGCATCGCGTTCGTGAATGCCCTGCCTGACATGCGCCGTTTCCTGGCGAAGTTCCAAAAGCCATTTGTGGCTTCCGTAACTTCGACTGGAAAGGTCCGTGTCGTCGAGAACTACGCCAGCTTAATCCGGAAACTCCCGTGACATCAAACGGGCCAGGCTCAAGTCAGCTCCCCAAAATTCTTCAGGATCCGCAGCCCATCGGCCTGGCTCTTTTCCGGATGAAATTGCGTGGCGAAGAGATTGTCGCGCCATACGGCCGCGGTGAAGGGCGCCGGGTAGTTTGCCTCGGCCGCGATCACGCTCCTGTCGCGCGGCACGACGTAATACGAATGGATGAAGTACATGTGGGCCCCCTCGCGCAGTCCGGCGAAGATTGGCGCCGGCCGTCGCACCATCAACTCGTTCCAGCCCATGTGCGGCACTTTTAGCGGCGGCGGCACGTCGAACCGCACGACCTCGCCCGCAAGAATTCCCAACCCCTCGTGCCGGCCATCTTCGTAGCTGGTGTCGAAGAGAAGCTGCAAGCCCAGGCAGATGCCCAAGAACGGTTTGCCCGAGGCCACGGCGGCGCGAATCGGCTCGACCAGTTCGAGCCGCTGCAATTCGCTCATCGCGTCTTGAAAGGCCCCCACGCCGGGCAGCACGACTTTGGCAGCGCTGGCCAGTTCCGCTGCCCGGCTGGTGATGACGGCCTTCTGCCCGACGTGCTCAAAGCCCTTCTGCACACTGCGAAGGTTGCCCATGCCGTAGTCAATGATGGCGATCACGGAAGGGGGATCAGGGGTCGGGGATTAAGGGGCAGGGGAAGCAATGCAATATGGCGAGCCGGATGCGTAAGCTTCCGGGCTTGTCGCGCAAGGAAACGACCACCATCGCCAAGGAGGACACGCCGCGCACCTCACGGGTTCACGCGAGGAAAAGGGGATAAGTCCAATAATCAGCGGCCGCGAAAACAATTCACGCCGAAAGCAATTATTGGACTCGTCCCCTTTTCCGTTCACAACCACGGCGATTCTAACGCGCCGCGACCCGGTCGGGATAGATGACCAGCTCGATTCGCTGGTTCCGCTGCTTGCCCGCGGCCGTGCCGTTCGACACGACCGGGCGATTCGGGCCGTAGCCCATAACAACCATTTGTGCCGGCTTAAGCTGTCCCCGAGCCGCCAACTGGTCGTAAACGGCCATCGCCTGCCCAATTGAAAGCTGGTGGCTCGTCTGCCAGCGGCCGGGCGGCAAGGGATCGCTGTCGGTGTGCCCCTCGATCATGATCATCTGGTCAGGGTAAGTGCGAATGATCTCGGTCGTCACGACGTCGATCATCGATGTCCCGTCGGGCGTCAGCCGCGCGCCGCCTGGCTGAAACAGTCGACCCGCAGGAAGCTCGATGCGGACCACGTCGCCATCGGCCCGCACCTGCATGCCGGGGATTTGAATGGCCGGCAATCGATTCTGCAGGCTATTGTTGGTCGTGATCTTGGCGCCGGCCTGGTTTTTGGTCGAGGCGGTCCAGGCTTCCACCTTCTTTTCCACGACGGCCGGCGGCTGTTGTTTGAGCTTGGCCAGTTGCGCGGTCGCTCCGCCCAGTTGCTCGCGGATGACGGTCACCTGGTCGTCGAGCAGCCGCGTCTGCTGCTGTGACTGGCTGAGGAGCGTTTGCAGTTCCTGATTGTCCTGGTCGAGCGTGGCGGCCCGGCTTTGCAGCTCTTGGTTGCGCGCCGCGAGCTGCGTCTGTTGCTGCTGGAGCGTCTGCACCTGTCCCTGCAGCACCATGGGACTCTGAGCGCACCCGGCCACGGCGGCCAGCAACGCGATCCCCAGCCAAAGCGCGCGTGCGCGCTGGTGCATGGCGAACAGCTCCACAGGATAAGGATTGATGATCGTTGCCCGCTGACACTCGGGCCGAAAAGCCGCCGTCCGTTCTTGTTGGCTGCTACTCACCACTCGCTACGGAGTTCCCGCGCAGCATCCACCTTGGGCGGCGGGCGGGATGTTAGCGAGGAGGCCCAAGGGCAGCAAGTCCAACTTCGAAGCCGCCGACATGGCGAAAGGACGGCAGCGCCTCATCGCGACGATCAGGACGCGGCGAGCGCCTCGGAAGGTGCCATATCCGTTGCCGCCGGTGCTTCGGCCGCCGCAGTCTCGGGTTCCGGTCCAAAGCGTAAAAGCAACGGTGCAACCGATGCTGCTAGCACGACGACTCCCAGAACCCCGATCGCGGTCGGCCACGCCAACTGGCCCTGAAACAGGAACCCGGCTGCGACGGCGCCGGCATTGCCTCCGGCGCCCACAATCCCCGCGACGGTCCCCATTCCACGACGATTGACGAATGGCACGACCGCGTAAGTGGCGCCGTTGGACATCTGCACGAACAGTCCCACGAGCATGAGTGACAGCACGGCCGGCACGAGCGTCGTCGCCCGCGAGAACGCCATCAGCGCCAAGCCCTCGCCCACGAGCGCGACGAACAACCAGCGACCGCGACCCGCCAATCCCCAGCGGCCGGCACAGCGGTCGCTCACAAATCCCCCCAACGTTCGGGCAAAGATGTTCATCAGTCCATAGGCGGCGGCCGCAGCGCCGGCCGCCCCCAGGCCCAGCTCGAAGTAGTCGACGAAGTACAGCGCGGCCACGTTCTTGATCGTCAATTCCAGGCCAAAGCAGGCGGCGTAAGCGATGAACAACAACCAGGTGCGCGAGTCGCGACAGACCTCGAGAAACGCGCTCTGCTTTCGCGTCGCCGACGGTTGCGCGGCGCTCCGTTTCTTGAAGTCGCCCGCGGGCGTATCCTGCGTCAGTGTGTAGTACGCCGCGGCGGCGAGCAGGAGAACACAACCGGCCACGACCATCGACAGCCGCCAACCCCAGTAAGGGCTCAGCCCCAGGCCGCCAACAAATGCGCCGAATACCAGCGGCATGACTAATTGCACGACTCCGCCGCCCAGATTTCCCCATCCGGCCGTCGTGGCATTCGCCGTGCCCACGCACTGGGGAGCGAACATGACCGAGGTGTGATACTGCGTGATGACGAACGACGCCCCCACGATTCCGATCAACAGCCGAAAGACCAGAAACGTCGCGAAGGAGTGCGCAAGCCCCACGCCCATGACCGGGAGCGATCCCAGCACCAACAGCGCCGTGTACGTCCGCCGCGGACCAAATTGATCGCAAAGCCAACCCACCACGGGCCGAGCGACCATCGTCATGGCCACCGATGCGATGATCGACCAGCCCACTTGCGACGGCGAAAGTCTTAGTTCTTCGCGCACGACCGGCATCAGCGGGGCCAGGCCGAACCAGGCGAAGAAACACAAAAAGAACGCCCCCCACGCCATGTGGAACGCCCGCATCGGCGGCGAGTGGAAATCCAACAGCGCGATGCGAGTCGCGCGGGCGGGCGGTTTCATGCGGATTCTCTAGGTGCGGCCGACGCGGTTCGCGGCGGATTGTACTGCTGGGGACGCTCGCTGAAAGTTTCACGTCACTGCCGATTTCACGATGGAGAATCGCCCAACAAGCGTGCGACACCAGCATTTGGTATGCCGTAACCGCACGGCAGTGCCGTGCGGACAGCTCAATCGACGCAAGTCGATACCACCACGGTCCGCTCCTGTTCCCGTGGGGCAGCCCACAACCTCCGCCGCACTGGCTGGCGAGGTCTTCACTGCTTGCAGCGCGGTCAAGGGCTGCACGACTTTCGCGCATCGCATCCTCGCCAAGTCGTCTTCGAGCCAAGCCGCATCCGGCGCAATCGCGAGTGGGCCAAGAAACGAGCCCACGCGCCGCAATCGACGGCCTACTGACAGGTTGCCCGCGAACCTGCATCTAAATGCTCTGCCGTGGCAAGCTCCGGCCGGTCCCCTGCGGCGTTCCGGCACACGGGTTGCGGTCACGCTAAGCGAACCACGTCTCACGCCGGGGGAGAACTGAAGCCAAGCGGCTGCATCACTTCCGCGTTGCGCGATTGGATCGTTAGACGCGAGGAGTATTTTGGTGCGCTCTCGACAGCCGCTGGACCATCGCGCGAAGATCGCGGAAGCGGTCTGTCCCTACTGCGGCGTCGGTTGCCGGTTATGGGCCGAATCGGCGTATGGGCAGGTGCTGCGCATCAAGGCAGTGGCCGACGCGCCGGCCAACTTGGGTGGCATCTGCGCCAAGGGCGCCACGGTCCATAAAACGATCGACGCGCCTGACCGCGCCGTACAACCTTTGCTGCGCGCCAGCCGTGAGCGCGATCTCCGACCGGTCTCCTGGACGAATGCCGTCGACCATGTCGCGTCGCGCCTGGCGGCGATTGTCGAGCGTCACGGACCCGACTCGGTGGCCTTTTACGGCAGCGGTCAGCTCGACAGCCAATCGGTGTACTGCGCGGTCAAGCTGTTCAAAGGTTGTCTCGGTACGAACAACACCGACTCCAACAGCCGCCTGTGCATGGCCACCGCGGTGGCCGCGTATCGCACCAGCTTGGGCAGCGACGGGCCGCCAACCTGTTACGAGGATATCGACGAAGCCGAGACGATCCTCATCATCGGCTCGAACATGGCCGAAGCCCATCCCGTGACGTTCGACCGCATTCTGGCGGCGCGCAAGGCACGGCCGAACCTTAAGCTAATCGTCATCGATCCGCGCCGTACCGCCACAGCCGACCGGGCCGATCTTCACGTCACCGTGCTGCCGGGCGGAGACATCGCCCTGGTCAACGCCCTGGCTAAGCTGCTTTGCGAACAAAACGACTGCGACGAAGCGTTCATTGCGACACATACCCACGGCTTCGAGACATATCGCGAGGCGCTCGGGCGGCTCGATTTAGAAGACTTGGCCGCGGCCTGCGGCGTTGCCGTCTCGCAACTTCGCGAGCTGGCCGCTCTGCTGGGCGGCGGAAGGCGGTGGCTGAGCTTCTATTGCATGGGGCTGGGCCAGAGTGCCGTTGGCATGTGGAAGATCAATAGCCTGATCAACCTGCATCTGCTCACCGGCGCAATCGGCCGGCCCGGTTGCGGCCCCTTCTCGCTCACAGGTCAGCCCAACGCCATGGGAGGACGCGAGATCGGCCTGCTCTCGCACCAACTTCCTGGCTACCGCTTCGTGGAGAATCCGGCGGACCGCGCTGAGGTAGAAAACTACTGGAAGCGTCCCGCCGGTTCGATCTCATCGCGGCCGGGCCTAACCGCCGTCGAGATATTTCGCGCGCTGGAGCGTGGGCAGTTGAAGGCCGTCTGGATCGCCGCGACCAATCCGCTGGTGAGTCTGCCCGACTTGCACCACGTGCGTCGCGGCCTGGACCGCGCCGAGTTGGTGATCGTGCAAGACGCGTTCCACCCGACCGAAACCAGCCAGTTGGCCGACGTCGTGCTGCCGGCGGCCAGTTGGGGAGAACGCGAGTGGACCAGCACCAACAGCGATCGCACCGTGGCCTACAGCGAAAAACTGGTCGACCCGCCCGGCGCGGCCCTGCCGGATTGGCGGATTTTTTGCGATGTGGCCAAGCGGCTGGGCTACGCGGGCTTCGATTTTCAATCCGCCGGTGAGGTCTGGGACGAGTGGATCGGTCTGACCGCGGGCAGAGCGTGCGAGATGCGGGGCATGTCGCACGGCCGGCTAATCGCCGAGAAGCACTTGCAATGGCCCTGCCCCCACGCGGCACATGCGGGGACGAAGCGACTCTACACCGACAAGCGATTCGCGCATGCCGACGGGCGCGCCGAATTCCTCTACCGCGAACATCAACCGCCGCGCGAACCGCCCGACCACGAATTCCCGCTCGTCCTGACGACCGGCCGGTTGTATTCGCATTGGCACACGCTCACGCGGACATCCAAAGTACGGCAACTCAACGAGCGCGAGCCGGAACCCTATGCCCAGATCCATCCCGAACTTGCCACTCAACTACAGCTCACCGAGAACGACTGGGCGCAGGTCTCGAGCCGCCGCGGCACGATTCGACTGAAGGTGCGGATCAGCGATCGCGTACCGCCGCACTTGATTTTCATACCGATTCACTGGGGCGATCTGTATGCGCCCGGCAACGCCGCGAACTACCTGACGATCAGCGTGACCGGCCGCGTGGCTAAGCAGCCCGAGTTCAAATACTGCGCCGTGTCGGTCGAACGAGCCCCGCCCGAATCGGGCGCGCTTGCCGCACACGGCCGCGAGGCATTGGCCCTTTGAACGGCATGAATCAACGATTGCAACTCATGAAAGGCGTGGCGGCTTCGCCCGGGCAACACAAATGGACGGTGGTCCGTGGACAGCGGGTAATGCATGGTAAATGGTGATTCGTGGTTTGATCGCCACTTTTCACTAGCCCAGGCATTCATGCCTGGGCTAAGGAAAACTCGGACTTCAATATCCGCGCAAGACGCGTGCAAATTCAACGTTTGCAGTACGGATTAGAGACGGCTTAAATGAAATCGATTCCACCGCGGATGAACGCCGATTAACGCAGGTATGAAGTCTGAAACTAGAAACCCAATCGTCTCGTCCGTTTTCATCCGCGTTTATCGGCGTTCATCCGCGGTAAAATTTCTTCTTCAATTTCGTGTCCAATCCGTGGCAAATTAAACAGGTTTTTCATGTGCGGACCCTAACATGAACAAAGTCGAACAGTGGAAACAGCAGAAGCATGGTCTGGACGTTTGGCCCGACATGCTTCGCTACGCCAGCGAGCGCCGCCCGATGGCCAACATCGACGACGCCGAACTGGAGCGCATGAAATGGTACGGGGCGTTCTACCGCCGCCGCGACGGCGCCGGCACGTACATGCTGCGGCTGCGCGTCACCGCCGGCGAGCTCACCGCCGCGCAGGCCAAGACGGTCGCGTACGTTGCCTACGAGTTTGGCTATGGCATCATTGATGTCACGACACGGTCGAACTTGCAGGTGCAGGGGCTGGCCATCGCCGACGTCCCCGCGGCGCTCGCGCGTTTGGAGGCCGTCGGCCTTTCGGCCCGGCAAACCGGTCACGACAACGTCCGCAATGTGTTCGGGCACCCACTGGCGGGCATCGATCCGGAGGAACTGCTCGACACCCGCGAACTGTGCCGGGACATCACGGCGCTCGTTCTCGACAATCGCGATTACGCCGACCTACCGCGCAAATTCAACATCGCACTGTCGGGCCGCGACCAGCATGCGTCGTACTATTGGACGCAGGACGTAAGCTTTCTGGCGCATCGAGCCGCGGACGGCGAAACGGCCTTCCAGGTGCTGATCGGCGGCACGCAAGGCCAAAACCCACGCGTCGGTTGGCATTTGCCGCTCTCGGTTCGGCCCGATCAGATCGTGCCGGTCGTCCAGACGCTGCTCGAGTTGTTTCGCCAACAGGGCGGTCGCGAGAAGCGCGACGCGGCGCGATTTCGCTTTCTGATCGAACGTATTGGCGTGCCCGGCGTCTTGGACTGGCTGGAGCGTCGTATTGAGTTTCCGCTGCAGCCCTGCGTCAGCCCACCACCGCCGCCCGTGGCCTACGACGAGCTCACCGGTTGGCGCGCACAGAAGCAAGCCAATCGTTGGGCCATGGGACTGTGCGTGCCGCTGGGCCGTTTGTCTTGGCAACAGATGGAGGCCGTCGGCGTACTGGCAAAGCGTTGGGGCGACGGCACGCTCCGGACAACGCCCGAGCAGGGGCTGATCGTGCCCAACATTCCGACCGGCTTTAAGGACGCCGCCGCTACCAGCGCCGCCGCGTGCGGATTGAGCGTGCATGCCGATACGCTGCTGCTCAACACCGTGGCCTGCACCGGCAAGCAGTTCTGCAACATCGCCGTCACGGAAACCAAAGGCCACATGCTGCAACTGATCGAGAGCCTGCGAAAGAAATCGCTGGCCCTGCACGGCATCCGCATCCACATGAGCGGTTGCCCTTCTAGTTGCGCTGGCCACTTCACGGCCGACATCGGACTCAAGGGCGTACGCGTGCGGCGGCTGCTGGGCACGCGCGAGGGGTTCGACGTGTACCTGGGGGGCGGTCTGGCCGGAGAAGTCACGTTGGGAACGATCTATCGGCTGGGAGTCGACGTGCATCAATTGCCGCAAATGGTCGAAGAAGTCGTGCGGCAGTTCTACTTGCATCACAAGTCAGGCCAGACCTTCAGCAGCTACTGGCGCGAAGAGCTGCGCGATCGGGAGGCCGCCAAGACGGGCGATCGCGACTACGTCAAACCCATCTGGCTGTGCGAAGCCTGTCAGTACCGGCATGAAGCGGAAGATCCACCCGCCTTCTGTCCAAAGTGCGCGGGGTTGAGACGGAATTTCGCGCGACTCAACGCCGACGATGAGGCCTCGTCGACTGTCAATTGTGAGCATCCTGGCGCGGATGCGTTGATATCGTCGGCGTCGGACGTTGCTGCCCCACTGCAAATCGACGACGGTTACCTGCCGCTCGCTCGCCTGGCCGATGTGCCGCAAAGCGAAGGTTTGGCCATCGACGTCGCGGGACGCGAAATCGCACTGTTCCGAAAGGAGGACGGGCACGGCGTCGAGATTCTGGCGATCGACAATGCATGCCCGCACCAAGGCGGTCCCTTGGCGCAAGGCCAGTGTGAAAACGGCGTCGTCACGTGCCCCTGGCACAATTGGAGTTTCGACGCGCGCACCGGGGCGTGCTTGCAAGGCAGCGGACCGGGCGTGCGGACCTACCCCGTCAGACTCCAGGACGGAGTCGTATGCGTACAGATCGAAGATTCTTCCGACAGCACCCCGGCGACACTTGCCGCCATGACCGCCGCTGCGAGTGTCGCGCCTCTTGGCGTGCAAAGCGAGAGTGGCAAAGGCTTCGGCGGCGGATAGCAGCCGTAGAAGCGTTTGATGAATTGCCGCCGCCGATTTGCCGGATTCAGCGGCGCCCAACCCCAACGCACCAGCAGTCGGTCCGAGATCCGAGCGTTGGCCAGTTCGCACACCAGCGCATCGGCCCTGCGGAGTCGAGCAATCTCGTCCAGCACAATGGCCGCGCCGCGGATGCTGGCCAACGACGTGCGCCGGCCAGAAATGGCGTACGTCACCGCCAAGTACGTCGGCATGCCCCACGGTTGGCTGTAATAGACCCGGCACCGGTCGCTCGCCTGCCAACGGTGCTGTAAGCGGCCGACCGTCTGGATCTCCGCGAGCGATGCCCGCCGCATCCACGGTCTTAGCACGACGCGCGCCAACCGGCCGGCGACCATTTCAATCATGCCGTGACGGCGAGCGCGTAAGCGCTCGGCCGCCACGGCCAGATCGGTCGCATCTTCGTAGAGCGGCATGGCAACGTGCGCTGCTACTTGTCGCTCACCACGGACTTGGCCGCGGCCGCACTTGCCGGAGTTGACGCCGGCGTGTTGACAGCCGTCGCGGGCTTCACCGTCTTCGAAGGGTCAACCGGGGCCACGGCCAGGTTCAACACAGCCCCACCGCCCGGCGTGAGATTAATCTCGCCGGTGCGCTGCACGGGCCGGCCATTCTCTTCCCAAACGGCCAGGACGTGAAATGGATAAGTCTTGACGCTCGGATTGTCGTCGTCCAGCTCGGGAGTCATGACCAGGCGGCGCGTCCCTTCTCCCGGCACGAGCTTGCCGTTGAGGAACACGTGCGCGTCCTTGTTGGGCAGCACGAGCTGAATCGAGGCACGATGGTCGATGTCTGCTGGCTTGTCGGTGCCCGAGATCTTGACCGAGCCATCGCCGCCACTCGCGCCGGTCGAGTCGTCTTCGTCATCGTCTTCCGCCGAATCATTCGACGCGTAGTCCTCGTCCGACGAACTGTCTTGATTGTACGAATCGTCGTTCACAGAGGTGTTCAGCGGCACCGAGAACGGCTGGTCGTAGGCATAGGCGCCGGCCGCGCCCAGACCAATTCCGCCGGCCCAGCCGCCCCAACCACCGCCCCAACCACCCCAACGGCCATATCCACCCCAGTGGTTGCCATTGTGATCCCAACCGTGATTGCCATCGTGGTGGGCGTAGTGGCCATCATGGTGCTCGCCGTGATGCTCGCCGGCGTGATGTCCGGCCGCGCCATGATGCTCGCCGCCATGTCCACCCGCATGCCCCCCGCCGTGCCCACCACCATGACCGCCGCCACCGCCGTGGCCTCCTCCTCCGCCGCCCCGGGCGGCGGCAAATTGCACGGCGACGCACAACGACAAGAACAACACGGCGCCGACAACGACGAAACGGCGATTACTGCCTGGCATCAGAAGTCCCCTTGAATCGATGGGTGTTTTGGGTCATGACCAATCGCAACGCTGAGCTCGCACCGCGCGGTCGCGCATCGATCGACCAATTTCGCAGTCAACCGCGGCGCGAGCGCACGCTGCCCCAAGAACTCTAGTTCACAAAGGGATCACAGGGGCGGCCTGCGGTCCGTGCGCGGCGCGTTGGCCGCAAGAAGATTCTGGCGATTCTGCCGCCACTGCGGATTGCGCCAGTTCAAGGGTCCCGGTCGAGGGCGCCGCGGCCGTGGCGCGGCACGAGGGCCGACGCAAGAATAAGTCAAGCATCTGGGTGGCACGCCCTGAGGAACGAAGGGCGTGGCTTGGCGATGTACCACCACGCCCTGCGATGCGCTCAGGGACGTGCCACCCAATAAGAGCTTGTACAAAAATAACTTGAGCAATTTCTTAGCCACGGATCAAACACGGATCGACACGGATCGACACGGATGAAGAGAATCGCAAAGTCAGGAACGACCAGAAACGAGGAAACCGCCTTCGTTTTCGGACTTTCGCACTTTCTGTCTTTCGCGATTACATTTTTCTTGTCCGTGTTTAATTCGTGTTCAATCCGTGGCAAATTGAACAGGTTATTCATGTGCGGGTGCTAAGCTGGGAAGTGCCTCGCCGGGTGCCATGCTTTCACGACGCCTGCGTCGGGTAAGCATGCCTGCAGTTCGCCGCGACGCCGCATGCCTACCCGGGCTAGCGCCCGTGAAGGCATGGCACTCCGATGGTGATTTTCTTCTCGTGGGCAATTGATTCACACGCTCTCAGTCGTCGCCGCGGCGGAATAGATCGAGCACCAGGCGGCACAGGGGCAGCAATACGCCCAAGAGCACCAGACAGAACACGACCACGACAGGCACCAACCAACCCAGGGCGAATAGTCCCGCTGCCCACTCCCAGAGTGCGCCCCAGTTCAGCATCGCCCCCAGCGCCGCCAGACATAAGAAAGGGCCGTAGGGGACCACGTTGTCGCGATACAACACCAATTGCACCAAGCCCACCAGCAGCGCGGCAAACGGCGCCAGAAAGAAAACCATCAGGCACATCTGCCAGCCGAGAAACGTGCCCAGCATGGCCATGAGCGTCACGTCGCCAAAGCCCATGGCTTCTTTATTGAGCGCCCAGCCGCCAATCACGCGCACGGCCCACACCAATCCGCCGCCCGCGGCCATGCCGACCAGCGCGGTCAACAGCCCGCGCCAGGCATCGCCCCCCTTCCACCACACGGCCAGAATGAAAGCCGAACCAACGAGCGATAGCAGCAGCATGAACGTCGACGTGAATTCGCGCGTCATGCGGGCCAGCACCACTTGCAAGGCTTTCCGCCAGCCGCGCCGCCCTTGCCAACGACGCGGCAACAGCCCAACGCACCACAGCCAATAGCATCCCAGTCCCAGAACCAACGCCCCAGGCTTGCCGCCCAGCAACCCCGCGGGCCAGGGATTGGGCGAGACGAGCGTGAAAAAGTCCAGCGTGAACGTAATCGGCCCCACCGCACCAGCTCCGGCCGGAGGCAGCGCACCTTTAATGACGACCGGCATGAGCGACCAAGGCACGAGCGCCGCCAGCGCGAGGCCCAACAGTGTGCCCGGCACCGTGATATGATCGGGGATCGTCTGATCGTCCAAGTCAATCACCGAAGCCGCAGCCATCAGTGCGATCAGCAGCAGGTGAGCCGCGTAGACCGCATGCAGGCGAAGCAGGTCGGTCGGCGCGAGCATCGCGCCGGCAGGCAGCAGCCGAGCGACCAGGCCTAAATCGCGTATCTCCCACACGTACAGCGCGGCAAAGCCGAAACCAAAGAGCGCTTCGATCGCCAACGGCCTGATCCAGAACCGCGGGCCAAACATCGCCACGCGGCGACGCAACCGCCACCAGCCCAGCAGGGGTACGCGATCGAGCCAACGGCTCGCCGCATCGCGCGGATGCTCGCGAGACCAGGGACTGATGGGCCGCGGAGGAAACCGCAGCGTAAAAACCGCCAGGTTCACCGCGCTGCCGACGAGTGTGCCGAGCACGAACAGCACGGCCAAGCGGAGCTCGAGTGGAATCGCCAGGAGTTGGTTCACGGCCGCTCCCGCAGCAATTCAGACCGATCGAGCCGGTCGAGGATCTCGTCGGCGACTTCGGCCGGCGTCTTGCCTTCGGTGTCGACTTCCAAATTCGCGCACTGGCGATAGAGAGGCATTCGCTGCGCGAGCAACTCGACGATTTCTTGCTCGCCGCCCCGGGTGGTCAGATTCGGCCGCCGCGCGCTGCTGGTCTCATCCGCGGCCACGCGGCGAAAGATCGTCGCCGCGTCGGCCTTGAGCCACACGACCTTGCCGGCCGAAACGATCCGCTCGCGGTTGTCCGTTCGCAGCACGGCGCCACCGCCCGCGGCGAGCACGATCCGCGGGCGTTGCAAGAGCTCGGCCAAAACTTGCGATTCGAGCTCGCGGAACGACGCTTCGCCTCCCGCGGCAAAGATCTCGGCGATCGAGCGACCGGCCCGGCGTTCGATCTCGATATCGGCGTCGACCGACTCCCAGCCCAGCCGCTGCGCAAGCTCGCCAGCCACGGAGGACTTGCCAGCGCCACGATAGCCGATGAGCACGAGGTTCATGGAGCGAGGGGACTAGATGCAGAGGTCTGGATTCAGGGATTTAAGATCCGCCCAATTATAGCTTCGCCAATTCGCCACGGAGGGATCGCCGACGGAACACGGAAAGACAAAGCAGTTTAGCCGCCTCGCTTGCGAGGCGCTCCGTGGTTCAGAGCCGTTACCGCTTCCCTTCGAACCGCTGCAACACGAGCTGCGACGGCGAAGCGCCCCGCGAGCGGGGCGGCTAACGCCCGATTCGCGGCTTTTCCACCATCCGCCGCTCAATACTTTGCCGGGCCGATTGCTCGTTTCAATACGTCGCGCATCAGGTCCGTCGGCGCGTCGGTGTCGGTGAACAGCTTAAACTGGATCGCCGCCTGACGGATGAACATATCCACGCCGGTCACGACGGTGCAACTTCGGTTCCGCGCGTCCTTGACCAGCAGCGTGGATTCCGGGTTGTAGACCGTGTCGAACACGACCATCGCGGGCTTCAGGTGGTGCTTATCGTAAGGGGTCTCGTCGACGTTGGGGTGCATGCCCAGCGGCGTGCAGTTGACCAAGATATCGACCGAGTAATTGTGCCGCGCCGTCCAGTCGATGGCCTTGCAGCCGACCTGTTTGGCCAGGGCTTCGGCCCGCGGAGCGGTGCGGCTGGCCACGAGCACGTCGCCACCGCGCCGCACCAGCCCGAAGGCGATGGCCTTGGCCGCGCCTCCCGCGCCCAACACCAGGGCCGTCTTGCCGTGCAGGTACTGCGGGCTTTCCGGGTCTTGCTCCAGGGCCTCGGCCAGGCTGTCCATCGCCGCGCGATAGTCGGTGTTAAAACCGGCCAGGCCGTCGCTCTCGACGAGCAGCGTATTGACCGCGCCAATTCCACGGACCGCGCCATCGACTTTGGTCACCAACTTGAGCACGGATTCCTTGTGAGGGATGGTGACGCTCAGCCCCTTGACGCCCAACTCGGCGGCGTCTTCGAGGAAGTTCGTCAGGTACTCGCGGGGGATGCGAAACGGCATATACACCCGGTTCATCTTCAATTGCCGGAAGGCCACGTTATGAATGAGCGGGCTCAGGCTGTGGCCGATTGGGTCGCCGATGACGCCGAACACCTCGGTGTCGGCCTGGATGTCGTCGTAGTGGTAGATCTCGTTCATCTGCTGAAAGCTGAGCTGGCCCGGCGCCAGGGCTCGCTCGTGATGAAACGTCGCGTAAGTGAACGGCGCCCCGAAGCGGCCCGACAGCAGCCGCGAGGGCGTGCCGATATCACCCATGCAAAAGCCGACGGTCGGAATTTTGCTGTTCTGCACCAACCGCAGCATGCGGAGGTTGTCGTGCGGATGATTGGCCAGCGTGGCCAGCTTGATGATGTCGGGATCGAGCTTGGCCAGGCGTTCGTGAATCTGCTCGAGGTTTTCGGGCGTCTTGCGAAAATCATGCACGCTCACGATTCGCTTGGTTTTGCCGTAGCGAGGAATCTGGCTGGCAACGTCCTCTTCCAAGTCGACGTACTCGACGCCGTCGGCGATGGCCGTGCGCAAGAGCATCAACCGCGTATCGTTGCTGCCGTTGAACTTACCGCCATCCTGCGTGCGGCGGACGGTGATGATGACGGGCCCTGGCCGGTCGGGCAGCACGCGTTTCAGATTGATGGGACCGTTGATGTAGTCCAAACGCAACTCGACGAGCTTCGCCCCCTGTTCGACCAGGTGCTTGTGCTCGGCGATGACGTGACGATGGCGGCCGCGGCCGATGCTAACGCAAATCATGGATGGTCGGCGAAGGAGAGGGAGATTGCTGCCCAATCAGGCGGCTCATTGGAACGACGCAGTCGGTGGAGTCATGGACGTTCTGCCCGGTTCGTCATGCATTGCGTCGCCGACGAGTGCCGTTGGCGGTTCGTTTTAGCGCAACTTTGCCAACGGATGACACGTCGATAAAATGGCACGTGTCATCGGGCTGGCACACGACAACCGTGCGTCCGCTGGGGACCGCCATCATGAACTCGCGATGGTGAACGGGCACCTGCCGACCGTCGGCTAGATGCAGCACGAACGGACGGAACGGTTCCGCCGAATAGAGATCTTTGATTCGATCGATGGTCATGGTACGGCGATCCGATGTTATCGTTGGCGCTCGAGTTCCGCGGCACGAGAAATCGACTATTCTCCACAACCGCGCGCCATCCCCATTTATTCTACGTCGCCACTTGGCCCCTGCCTACGTCCGCATGAACTGCCGATCGAGGGCTTCGCGCGTGAAAATCAGCGCCGTGGGCCGGCCGTGCGGACAGTGGTGCGTGTCCTGGGCCAGGTGCCGCTGCTCCAAGAGCGAGGCGATCTCGCCGTCGCTGAGCCGATCTCCGGCCTTGATCGCCGCCTTGCAGGAAATCATGTGCAGCAGTTCGTCCAATAGGTCGCGCCGCTCGGGCGTTCGTCCCCCTTGCGCGAGCAGATCGACCAGATCCCGCAGCACCTCGGCGGGACTGGCCGCCCAAAGCATCGCCGGATAGCTCGACACCAGCAGCGTGTCGCCCCCGAACGGCTCGACGCGCACGCCCAACTGCGCGAGCAGCTCGCGGTGTTCGAGCGCCAACGCCGCTTCGGCCGCGCTCAAGTCCACGGGCTCGGGCACCAGCAAAGTCTGCGTTTCCAGCGCGCCGGAGAGCACCTTGTCGCGCAATTGCTCGTAGAGGATCCGCTCGTGCAGCGCGTGCTGATCGATGACCAACACGCCTTCCGCGCTTTCCGTCACGAGATACCGATTATGAATCTGCAAGGCCGACCGCGGACGGACGGGCGAAGCGGGCCACGGCATGCTCGACCGCGCCGTGCCCTCCGCACGGGAGCCGCTCTCCGAAGTGCCGTCATCCGCCGCGATACCACCCGTGACGTCCCCACGCCAGGACGCGAAGGCGGCTTCCGGTTCGTCGACGCCCGGCGCCGTTTCCTCTTCACGACCCACGGGCAACCACTGCCGATCCAGCCGATTTAGTTCCAACGGCTGCCTGGAGTACAGCGGACTGGCAGGATCGAAGCGATTCGCACTCCCCGGTCCGTTCGCAAAACCACTTGTCGCATGGACACCAGTTGCTGTGCTGGCGCCCGGATCGCCAGTCCCCGCAACGGGCGTGTCCCCTGTCGCCAACTCCCCTGTCGCCAACTGCCCTTTGGCCCAATCCACCAGCTCGCGGCGGACTTGCATGGCCTTGGCTGGATCGTGTGCGCCGCTGGGGTCCTCGCCCGCTTGCGAGAGCGACAAGCGGTGCGTCAGATCGACCGAGAGGAACTTGGTGCGCAGCGTGCCCAGGAGTTGGCTGTAGAGCCGGCCACCATCTTGAAAACGGACTTCGAGCTTCGTGGGATGCACGTTGACGTCGATTAGCTCCGGCGGCATGTCGAAGCGCAGGAACGAAATAGCGTAGCGGCCCGTGAGCAGCAATCCGCGATATGCCTCGGACAGCGCGTGCCCTAGCGCGCGGTCGCGGATGTTCCGGCCGTTCAGGAAGAGGTACTGCATGCGGGCGTTGGCCCGGCTCTGGCTGGGCGGCGCGACATAGCCGCGCAGGTGGGCCGACTCGTCCTGACTTTCCACCCAGATCAGCTCGTCGGCCAGGTCTTGCCCGAAGAAGCGGCCAATCCGACCGAGCCACTCTTCGGCTGGGGCCAGATCGTAAATCGTGCGGCCATTGTGCGAGAGCGTGAAGTGTACGCGCGGATGCGCGAGCGCCAATCGCGTGAAGGCCTCGCTCGTGTGGCCCATTTCCGTCTGCGTCGAGCGGAGGAACTTGCGCCGCACGGGTGTGTTGAAGAACAAGTCCCGGACCTCGAGGGCCGTGCCCACGGCGCAACCACACGGTGCGACGGGCGATGCGCGGCCGGCGACAACTTCCAACTCGGCGCCGCCGGTGGATTCGGATGTGCGGCTGCGCAAGACCAGGCGGCTGACCTCGGCGATCGAAGCCAGCGCTTCGCCGCGGAAGCCCAGCGTGCGGACGCGGAACAGATCGTCGGCCTCGACCAGCTTGCTCGTGGCATGACTGGCCACGGCCAGGTGCAATTCATCGGCCGCGATGCCGCCCCCGTTGTCGACGATCCGAACCAGTTCCGCGCCCCCCTGCTCCAGCGCGACATCCACGCGCGTCGCGCCGGCGTCGAGTGAGTTTTCGATCAACTCCTTAACGACGCTGGCCGGGCGTTCGATGACTTCGCCGGCCGCGATCTTGTTGATCACGCTGGTCGGTAGTTGGCGGATGGTAGGCATAGATTCCGTTCCCCAATCTTTACGCTGTGCGTGCTCCGCTTCGACGGAACGGGGGGCTTAGGGCTTGTACCGAAATAACTAGAGCAGTTTTATAGCCACGGATTAAACCCAGCCCGGCATAGCCGGAACCAACGAAAAGGGGTCGGCGAGTCGTTGTCGGAAGCCGGTCCTGCGAACGGCCGAGTCGCGCCGGC
>Ga0163144_10010742_pt1 | contig 19470 bp, 10 predicted proteins | sample OliLak19BULKMAT1_FD_123175 | JGI IMG/M metagenome (GOLD analysis project Ga0163144, IMG submission 123175) | Freshwater microbial mat bacterial communities from Lake Vanda, McMurdo Dry Valleys, Antarctica - Oligotrophic Lake LV.19.BULKMAT1 | ecosystem: Environmental > Aquatic > Freshwater >... | reverse complement strand
GTGACGCGCCTTTTCGACCGCTCTTCAGCTGACGACAGGCTTTGGCTTCGCCACCGCGACCATCGCCGCGCGCACCAGCTTGCCGCCCATGCGATAGCCGGGGGCGAGCTCGGCGACGACCGTACCGGGCGGCTGCTCGTCGGTCTCGATCTGCTGAATCGCCTCGTGCATTGCCGGATCGAAGCGCTCTCCGAGGCTCGGCACGCGCGTCACGCCGACCCGCTCGAGGCTGTCGGCGAACAGCTTGTGCACCATGCGTACACCCTCGACGACGCCGGCGGTGTCCTTCGCGTTGGCGCTGGCGCCGATCGCGCGCTCGAGGTTGTCGGCGACGGGAAGCAGCTCGCGCAAAGTGTCCTCGCGGCCACGACGCACCGCCTCTTCGCTGTCTTTGCGCGAGCGCTTGCGGAAATTGTCGAAGTCCGCGGCCATGCGCAGCAGCTGATCCTTGAGCTTGTCGCGCTCGGCGGTCATCGCCGCGAGTGGATCCGCGGGCGTCGCCACTTCGGGCATGACCTCGCCGACCATCGCGTCCTGCTCCTCCACCACGCCGTCACCGTTTTCGCTGCTGGATCCGCTCACGTTGTGCCCTCTCGGCCCGCGGCATGAGCCGGGGCGTGGTCGAGGATAGTCACGCGCTCGCCGTGGGACAACTTGCAGAGCGCGATTTTCTGGAATCGGCGCTGTAGCGTTTCGCCCAACGCACGCTCAGCGCGTGTCGCCGTCGGCCCGGCCGACCTCGAGCCCGTCGAGCAGCTCGCCGACCACGCGCGCGGTGAAGCTCACCAGTGGGACGATCTTTCCGTAGTCCATGCGCGTCGGTCCGATGACGCCGACGGTGCCTGAGGCAAAGCCCGCCTGGCGATACGTCGCGGAGACGACGGAGAGATCATCGACGCCCTCGCCGAGCTGCGTCTCTTTGCCGATCATCACCTGCAGGCCGCCCGAGCCGAGCGTGCGATCGAGCAGCTCGAGCAGCCGCTCTTTGTCCTCGAAGGTGCGCACCAGGCCGCGGATCTTCTCGACGTCGGCGAACTCGGGCCGATCGAGCAGCAGCCCTTGGCCCTCGACGATGACGCCCTCGCGCGCTTCGTCACGCGGGCGCGCGATCGCAGCGTCGACCAGCTCCTTCACGCGCCGCTTCTGCGCGTCGTAGCGGCCGCGCTCGGTGGCCATCTCGTCGGCGATCGCGACGCGCAGCTCCGCGAGCGAGCGGCCCACGGCGAGCAGCTCCGCGAGGTAGTTGTGGACGCGCTCGAGCTCGCTCGCGTCGACCTCACGACCGATGCGCACCACGCGGTTCTGCACGATGCCCGAGCGCGTGATCAGCACCGCGAGCAGCTCGCCATGGCCGAGCGGCATGAAGCGCATCTGCGACAGGCGCTCGTCTTCCGGGCGCGGCGTGACGACGACCGCCGCAGATCCGGTCATCGTCGACAGCAGCTTGCCTGCCTCGCGCATCACATCGTCGATGCCGGGCCGCAGCTTCTGCATGCGCGCGACGATCGCAGAGCGATCCTCGGAGCCGACCTCGCGGATCTGCACGAGCGCATCGACGAACGTGCGAAAGCCGCGATCCGTCGGCACACGCCCCGCGCTGGTGTGCGGCTGCGCGAGAAAGCCGGCCTCTTCGAGATCGGCGAGCTCGTTGCGGATCGTCGCCGGTGACAGCGCCAAACCATAGCGACGCGCGAGCGTGCGCGATCCCACGGGCTCGCCCGTCGCGATGTACTCGGTGATCGCGGCGTAGAGGATCTTGCGTGCGCGAAAGCCGAGCTCAGCCGTCACCGGGACTCCGAGGCGCTCGTCCAGCGTTGCACCAAAATGGCTGCAAACACCCGAAAGAACTGCAGTTATTTAGGAGTGCGGCCGCAGCGTGTCAAGCACCACGACGGCCCCAGCACCACGACGCACCAACGGCTCAGCGCGGCGGCCCGCTCGCGCGCTGTCCGCGTCGCGCATCGTGGACGACGACGTGAATCAGCAACCCCGCGACGACCGCGCCGATCCACGGCTCGATGCGCGCGACGAGGACCGCCGGCACCGCGCCGCCGAGCAGCACACCGAGCACGCTGGCCATCGCCATCAGCGCCGCGCGCACGATGGCCGCGCGCTTGTTGCCAGCGTCGAGCGCGTCGAGCACGACGACCGCGCTGATCGGAACGGTGTGCGCCGCGAGCGCGAGTGCGACGTCGACGCTCGCCTGCACCGCGTAGAGGCCCATGCCGTCGCCGAGCTGATGCACCAACAAGCCCACGAAGCTGACCGCCGACGCGAGCGTCCCCGGTGGCCCATGCGGCGTCGACGCGAGCGACGCGGCGCGCTCGACCAGCGAAGGCACGACCAGCCCAGCGATCACGCCGAGCAGCGCGATCGCGCCGAGCGCGCGCCACGCCGACGGGATGAGCGAGACGGCGGCGACCGCGAGCGCGAGCACGAGCACGACGGTGCGCACTGGTCCGAGCGCACGACGCGCACCGGGCACGGTGGCGAGCGCCGCACCGAGCGCGACCGAGCCGGTGGCGACGAGGACCGGAAAGAGCATTCGGAGCGGCATGCGGTAGGACGCCGCCTCGCGCGAGTCAAGCGCCGCGCGTGTCTGCGTGCGGCATGGGCGACGAACGATGTCTGTGCGGCGCGGCGCAACGGAAACTGGACCGGCGCCGCGTGTCCACCACAGGATGCGCTGCTGTGGCCGCGTACCTGCGCACGCTCGTCTGGCTTCTTCCGCTCGGGCTGCTCACGACGAGCGTCGTGCTCGTGCCGGTGCGCATGCTCGATAGGCAAGGACTACCGCGTTATCGCGCGCTCAAGGCCGAGCTGCAGCACGTCGAGCGCGACAACGAGCGCTTCGCCCGCGAGGTCGCGGAGCTGACGCGCGACGTCGACGCGCTCAAGACGGACCCTGCCGCGATCGAGCGCATCGCGCGCGACGAGCTCGGCATGGTCCGCGAAGACGAGGTCGTCTTTCAGTTCCCGGAGTAGCGCGGTGGCGCGCTGCGTCGACGCCGCTGTGAGTTCGAAACTGCCACGCGCGCGACCGCCACGCGCTCTTCGCGCGGCGACCGGTGACGCGTCTGCGCGCTCAGTCGGCGGGGGGGGCACCGTAGAGCGGGCCGACGCCGCCGAGGTCGAGGTCGGGCTCACCCGCGTCGACGGGCGGACCGCCGTAGAGCGGGCCGACGCCGCCGAGATCCTGCTCGGTGCCGAGGTCATCGGCGGTGCCGAGGTCGCGCGACGCGCCGAGATCTTCATCCGGTGTGTCCGAGTCGCTCGTACCGAGGTCACGGATGACCCCGCTGTCGGTGCCGAGATCCGCGGGCGGCGTGGTGTCGTCGCCGTCGTCGTCGCCGCAGGCCGCTGCGCTCACCGCGAGCGCCGCCGCTCCGAACGCGAACGTCGCTGCACGGCCGAGGCGCGCCTTCGGGACCGCGCGCTGCACCGCGCGTGCGCTGACGGGAAGTACGGCCGCGCAGAACGGGCAGGCGGATTCGGTGGCGCGCACGTGACGCGCGCAGGACTGGCAGGGGATCAAAGCGTTGCTCATGCGTTCCTCCGGGAAGAAAAGACGTGTTGGCAGTTGGGTCCAACTGCGGTCGCCGACGGTGCCTCAGAATGCCCTCCTGGCGCAAGTCGCCGCAGATACTCTTGACACGGTGCGTCAGCAGTCGCGCTTCTCACTTCCGCTGAACCGCGTTCAACTGGTACGGTCCTTCCAAGACACGGTGCGGCGGACAGCCGCAGGAGGACGTCAGCATGCGACAACAGTGGCTTCGACTCTGGTTGGGCACGGCGCTCTGCACCGTGCTCGGGTGCGTGACTTTCGGCTGTGGCGATGGCGACACCCCGCCGCCGCCACCGGCGGATGGTGGTCCGGAGGGCGGCTCGCGCGACGGCGCCTCGGACATGACCGCAGGACCCGGCTGCGGTGACGGGATCATGCAGCGCGGTGAGCTGTGCGACGACGGCAACACCGTCGGCGGCGACGGCTGTTCCGGCGACTGCACGAGCGACGAGACCTGCGGCAACGGCATCACCGACACCGACGCCGATGAGGTCTGCGACGATGGCAACACGGACGCGGGCGACGGCTGCGCGGCGGACTGCAGCACCGACTACGCGTGTGGCAACGGCGTGGTCGACACGATCGCCCTCGGCGGCAGCGTCGACGAGGTCTGCGACGACAGCAACACGCTCAACGGCGATGGCTGCGACGCGGCGTGCACGAGCAACGAGAGCTGCGGCAACGGCACCACCGATCTTGGCGCCGGTGAGGTCTGCGACGACGGCAACACGACTGACGGCGACCTGTGCAGCGCCGACTGCAGCGTGAGCCTGCTCTGCGGCAACGGCACGACTGACAGCGGCGAGGAGTGCGACGACACGAACCGCGTCGACGGCGACGGCTGCAACGCGAGCTGTCAGATCGAGCGCTGCGGCAATGGCCGCGTGGACGGCGCCGAGGCGTGCGACGACGGCAACTCCGACGACGCCGACGGCTGCCGCGCGGACTGCACGTTCACCTGCGCGAGCGATGCGAACTGCGCGGACACGGACCTCTGCAACGGCACCGAGACGTGCACGGGCGGCGGCACGCTGGCGAGCCGCTGCGCAGCCGGCACGGCGCCCGCGGACGGCACCGCGTGCGGCTCGGGCCTCTTGTGCAATGGCGGCGCGTGCGTCGCCGGCGCGTGTGGCGATGGCTTCACCAGCGGCGCCGAACAGTGCGACGACGGGGCCAACGCCAACAACAACGACGGCTGCCGCGCGGACTGCACGTTCACGTGCACGACCGCCAACGCAGCGACGACCTGCGGCGACGGCAACACGTGCACCAACGAGACCTGCACCGGCACGGGCACGGCGAGCCGCTGCAGCAACCCGATCCGCACCGGCGCTTGCACGCTGGCGGGCGGCGGCGCGGGCACCTGCAACGCCTCGGGCGCCTGCGTCTCGAGCGTGTCGTGCGGCAACGGCACGCGCGAAGGCGCCGAGGCGTGCGACGACGGCAACGCCAACAACAACGACGGCTGTCGCGCGGACTGCACGTTCACGTGCACCGCAGCGAACGCCGCGACCAATTGCGGCGACGCCAACGCGTGCACCACGGACACGTGCACCGGCACCGGCGCGGCGAGCCGCTGCGGCAACCCGAACGCGACGAACGGGACCTCCTGTGGTGGCGCGAACATCTGCGTCACTGGTTCCTGTGTCGCCGCGCGCTGCGGCGACGTCATCGTCACCGCGCCTGAGCAATGCGACGACGGCAACACCGTCGCGGGCGACGGATGCGGCAACACCTGTCGCTTCACGTGCTCGACCGCGGCCAATTGCGCGGACACCAACACCTGCAACGGCGCCGAGACGTGTACGATGGCGGGCACGACCGGCAGCCGATGCAACGCCGGCACGGCGCTCGCAAATGGCTCCGCGTGCAACGACGGAAGCGCAGCCACGCCGCGCGACATCTGCCTCGCATCGACCTGCGGCGGCTCGCGCTGCGGCGATGGCTACATCGACTCCGGCGCGACGCCTGCGGAGACGTGCGACGACGGAAACATGGCGAGCGGTGACGGCTGCAGCTCGGTGTGCGCGACCGAGGCGGCGACGCCGCCGACGGGCTTCCGCATCACCAACCTCGACCTCATCTCGCCGCGGGTCGTCGCCAACGTCCCCATCTTCGGCTGCCGCGACATCACCACCACCCCGATCCTCGGCTTCTCGGTCAACGGCGAGCTCGACGGCGCCGTCACGACCGACTACTCGCTGCACCTCGTCAACCTGTTCCGTCCTTACAACACCGTGGCGGCGACGACCCCGCTCGACCTGCACCTGAACGGGGCGTGTATGGCCGCTCCGACTCCCGACTCGTGTGGCCCGGACGCCACGATGCCTGACATCGTCTCGGCCACCGCCAATAACCAGTCCGCCGGCACCTGCTTCACGCCGCTCGCGAGCGACGTGAACGGCCGGCGCGGCGCGGCCGTGGTGACCTACACACCGACTGCCAACACCGTCTCCGGCCCATGTTTCGTCACTTCGGAGACGACGCTCAACGTGACGGTCGCGGGGATCGTCATCCCGCTCCAAAACGCGCGCATCTCGGCGACCTACAGTGGGACGGCGCCGAATCGCCGGCTCTTGTCGGGCGTCGTGACGGGCTTCCTGAGCTCGACGGCGGCGGCAGATGTCGTGCTACCGGCGAGTCTGCCGATCGTCGGCGGACAACGCCTCTACTCGCTGCTCCAAGCCAGCGGTATGGCGACGAACGACTCGTCGGGCACGAGCCGCGCGGCGGGGTGCAACGTCAGCGGCGGCGTCGCAGAAAACGACCGCGACATGAACGGCACCGCGCAAGGGTTCTGGTTCTTCCTGAACTTCACCGCCGACGAGATCACCTGGACCGGCCCGTGAGCTGAGTAGACGGCTGCGCTCGCAGCGGCACCCACACGACGAACGGCGCCTCCCCCACGGGACGGCGCCGTTCGCCGTTTCTACGCCGCAACGACCCTGCGCCGTTCGCCGATTTGTGGACCGCGCCGACCGTCTCCGATATCGGACGTGGACCCGCGCGATGTCTACGCTCGTCCACGCTGCACTCTCGATCCGACGAACGACGCGCGCCTCCTTCGGGCTGGCGACGGCGCTCGGCTTTGCGCTGCTCGACGTGCTCGGCGTGTTTCGCGTGGCGCTCGATGGGCTCGGCATCGAGCACGCGCTGGTCGCCGCCGTGTGGTCGCTGGTGTTCGGCGTGCGCGTCGCCCAGCGGCTGCGCACCCGCGGTGGCGATGAGGGGACGGCCGCGGGCAAGCTGCTCGACCTGGAGCTCGGCGCGCTGCTGCTGGTCGCGGTGCACGCCGGTGTGCAGCTCGGCGGCGGGCTCACCGGGCCGCTCTATCCGCTCGTCTACGTCATCGTCGCGCTGCTCGCGTCGTTCGCGCGAAAGCCGGTCGGCACCGTGCTCGTCGTCATCGCGGTCGCGTTCGAGGCGCTGCTCTACTTTGTCGGCGAGGGCCAGACGGATCCACGGCCGCTCGCGCTGCACGCGATCTTCGTCATCTCGTTCGGCCTGCTGAATCTCGTCTTCACGCGCGTCGAGATCGCGCGCGTACGTGAGCGCAGCAACCGCGAGCTCGCCGACGAGAAGGCGCGCGTGCATGAAGATGCGCGGCTGTTTCGCTTGGTCGGCGCTGCGACGGACAGCGCAGCGCGCGACGAAGAGCGGGTGTTTCGCGCCTCGCTCGATGAGGTGCACCAAGCGCTCTACTACACGCTCGAGCTGCTCAAGCGGACGCTCGAGCTGCACACCTGCGTGTTGTTCTTCGTCGACGAGAGCGCGGATGGCAGCGCCGCCACGATGCACATCGTCGAGCTGGTCTCGGACTCCGACGATCTCGCCGAAGGGCCGTTCGGCGCGGGTGAAGGTGCCGTCGGCGCGGTCGCCAAGCGCGGGCTGGTGATGAACCTCGAGCACTTGAAGCTCGGCTACAAAGGTCTCTGCTACTACCGCAGCCCCGCGCAGGTGCGCAGCTTTCTCGGCGTGCCCGTCGTCGAGAACGGCGTGCTGCGTGGCGCGCTCTGCGCCGATCGCCGCGACGACCGGCCGTTCGACGCGCGCGAAGAAGAGATCCTCAAGGGCGCCGTCCATCAGGTGCTGCGCGCCGTGCAGAACGAGCGCGTGTTCGTGCAGCTCGAGAAGAGCAAGCGCGAGCAGACCGTGCTGCATCGCGCATCGCAGGCGCTCGGCGCCGCGCTCTCGGGTGACGCGGTGCTCGACGCGGGGCTCGCCGCCGCCGCCGAGATCGCGGCGTTCGATTTTGCGGCAGTGACGCTCTACGACGGCGCGCAGAAGAAGCACACCGTGCGGCGCGCGGTCGGCGAGGGCGCGCTCGCGCTCGAGAAGCTGACGTTCCGCGACAACACCTCGCTCACCGCGATGGCGGTGAAGAACCGCCACTATCTGCCGTATCGCGGCGACTTCGATCCGGCGCAGCACGTCGTCTACACGAAGAAGGCGAACCTCTCGGGGATGGAGTCGCTGCTGATCTTGCCGCTCGTCGTACGCGAAGACGCGATTGGCACGCTGTGCCTCGCGGCGCATCGGCGCGACGCGTTCGGCGGCGCGGTGCGACCGACGCTACAGGTGCTCGCCAATCAGCTCGCGGTCTCCCTCGCCAACGCCGAGAGCGTGCGCCGCCTCGAAGAGCTAGCCACCACCGACGGCCTCACCGGCTGCCTCAACAAACGCACTTTCCTCGAAGAATTCGAGCGTCGCATCAAGGCTGCGGAGCGCTTCGGCCGCAAGCTCTCGCTGGTCGTCACCGACATCGATCACTTCAAGCTGGTCAACGATACCTACGGTCACGGCACCGGCGACGTCGTCATCAAGGAGCTCGGCGCGGTGCTGCGCCGGGTGAAGCGCGAGACCGATCTCGTCGCGCGCTTCGGCGGCGAAGAGTTCTGCATCCTGTGCGAAGAGACCGATCTCGAGGGAGCCATCCAGCTCGCCGAGCGCGTGCGCGAAGAGCTCGGCGGCACCGTGTTCCAGACCGAGCTCGGAAAGCTCAAGGTCACCGCGTCGCTCGGCGTCGCGACATTCCCGCAGCACGCGAAGAACGCCCACGACCTGTTCGAGACGACAGACAAGGCGCTCTACGCCGCGAAACACGGCGGCCGCAACCGCGTGTGTACGGTCAAAGATCTCTGAGCCGCGGCGCCCACCTTCACCCGAGCCGCTTCTCCAGCACCTCGAACACCAGGTCGTCGCGCAGCGGATCGCCCGCGCCTACGAGGTGATACGGAAATGGCTCGCGCCTCCCGGTGAGCACGTAGCCGCGCCGCGCATACCAATCGATCAGCTCATTGCGCTGGGCGATCACGGTCATGCGCACGACGTCACGACGGAGCTCGTCGCGCGCGATCCGCTCGGCTTCTTCGAGGAGCGCACGTCCGAGCCCACGCGCTTGCATCGTCGGACGCACGGAGAACATGCCGACGTACGCACACGCGCCTTCGTCTTTGAGCAACACGCAGCCGAGCAGCGCGCCCGCGTCGCGCGCTTCAACGTCGCCATCGGTCGCGCTGCCGCGCTCTTCGACGAGCACGAAGCGCGTGTGCTCGCCGCTGACCAGCGCGCGTACTTCGGCGTCGTCGGTGCGCTGACCACGGAGCAGATCGGCCTCGGTGGTCCAGCCTGCGCGGCTCGCCTCACCGCGATAGGCGCTCTCGACCAGCGCAACAATCGCCGGTACGTCGTCGAGCGAGGCGCGACGAAAGTCGAGCACTCAGCCCCAGCTCAGCAGATCGCTGAGTGACTCATCGCTGTTCAGGCGGCGAATGCACTCGGCGAGGAGCGGCGCGACGCTGACGACGGTGAGCGGCAGTCGCGCTGCCGCAGTCGGCGGCACGAGCACGGTGTCAGTGACGAGGATGCGCTTGAGCGGCAGCTGCGCGAGGCGCTCGACGGCCTCGCCGACGAGGAGGCCGTGGGTCGCCGCGACGACGATCTCAGGGCGCGCGCCGGCGTCGAGCAGGCACTTGGCCGCGGCGACGAGCGTGCCGCCGGTGGAGATCATGTCGTCGACGAGGATCGGCGCGCGGCCAGCGACATCGCCGGTGATGTCGCGCACGTGCACGACATCGCCGCTGACGCGCTTCTTGTGGACGAGCGCGGCGGGCAGATCGAGGAGGCGCGCCCACTGCTCGGCGAGCTTGGTGGCGCCGAGATCCGAGGCGACGACGACAGCGTTCTCGGGGATGTTGCTGCGCACCGCCGCGACCAGCGCGGAGATCGCCGAGACGTGCTCGAGGGGCATCGAAAAGACGCCTTCCATCGCGCGGTTGTGCAGGTCGAGCGCGACGACGCGGCCAAAGCCCGCCGCAGCGAGCATGTCGGCGACGAGGCGCGCGGCGACGGGCTGTCGTCCCTGCGCGCGCCGATCCTGCCGCGCATAGCCGAAATACGGCATGACCGCGGTGAGCGACTGCGCACCAGCGCGCTTACACGCGTCGGCGAGGAGCAGCAGCACGAACAGATGCTCTTCTGCCGGCGGGCTGGTCGGCTGCACGAGATAGACGTCGTGGCCGCGCACGGTCTCGTGCAGCTCGACGCGGAGCTCGCCGTCGGGAAAGCGCGACACCTCGGCGCGCCCGAGCGGCATGCCGAGGGCAGCAGCGACCGCCTGCGCGAGCGCGGGATTCGAGGTGCCGGTGAACAGCGAGATCGCCATGTGCGCGCGATGGTAGCGCGCGTCACTCGTAATAGCAGCAGCGGAAGCCGGTATTCGGGAAGGCGAAGTTGTTGGCGGCGACGGGGAAGTCGAACTGGCACGTACGACCCGCTTCGATGTTGTTGAAGCTGCCGCCGCGGATGTAGTGGATTCCCGTCGACGCAGGCGGGACGGTGTTGGTCCACTCCTTGACGTTGCCGCTCATGTCGAAGACGCGGCCAGTCGCTGTCGCGGTCCACTCCGTGTAACACATCGGGAAGCTCGCCGAGCCGGTGGTGAAGAGGCGGTCCTGATCGCCGGCGAGCGCACCGTCACTGTCGAACTCGTCACCGTTGCAGCGCACGGACGACGAGGTCTGGCAGGGGGCGCCGGCGCCGTACGACCACGTGCAGTAATTGACCGGCGCGCCGCCAAATCCAGGGCCCTCACAGGCGCCTTCCCAGTCGTCGGCCTCGCAGAGACGCCAGCCGGTGCCCATGCTGCAGGTGCCGCTCGCGTTGAGCGCGCAGCACGCCGCGCTCGCCTCGGTCCAGGTCACCGTGGTCCATGGGATCACGTTGGCCGTCGAACACGCGACGCGCGACGCGCTGCCTTGCGTGGTGGCGTTCGCGTCGGCGCGCGACGCCTCGTATTGCATCACGTTGACGAAGCCCGCGCCGGTGCGCCGTGGCACGCGCACGGTCGCCATGTTCGCCGGGAGGATCGCGTCGTCGACGACGCCGTTGCAGTTGTCGTCGATGTTGTTGCAAGTCTCTGCGACGGCGGCGCCAGCCGCGGGGGCGTTGCACACTGTGCTCGTCTGCGCGGCGTTGCAGATATTGGTGCCAGTGCGTCGACAGGCACCGACGCCGTTGGCGCAGCTGGCGCCGAGCAGCGGGAATGGCTCGTTGGTCGCGCCGTCACAGTCGTTGTCGAGCGCGTCGCAGCGCGTCTCGGTCGGCTCGTACGTCGGCGGGTAATTGCACACCCAGCCGGTAGCGCCCGAGCAGGTCGCCGCCGTCCCCGCACACACGCCGTTCGGATTGCAGAAGTTGGCCGGCGGGCTGAGCGTCTCGTCGGTGGCGCCGTCACAGTCGTCGTCACGCCCGTTGCAGACCTCCGCGCCGGCGACGTCGCAGCGATACTCGCAGCCGTTCGCCGCGAGCCCATCGAGGTTGACGTAGCCAGTGTTGCAGGCGACGAGCGTGCATGCGCTCGCCGCGCACCCGGCGATCGCGTTGGCGAAGGCGCAGACGTTGCCACACGCGCCGCAGTTGCGCGGATCGCTGCTGAGCGCGAACCCCTCGTCGGTCATTCCGTCGCAGTCGTCGTCGCGCGTGTTGCACACCTCGAGCTGCGGTCCGATCGCGCCGATGCACTGGAAAGTGCCGCCGAGACACTGCAGCGCGCCTGTCGCGCACTCGCCGGTGGCGATGCCGCACGAGCCCGAAGACGCGACGCCGTCATCGATCATCGCGTCGCAGTCGTCGTCGAGTCCGTTGCAGAGTTCGGTGGCGGGGCCGGTAGCGCCGACGCACGAGAGCGCGCCCAAGACGCACTGCTGCGTGCCTGGATTGCACTGTCCGACGTCCGTTCCGCAGCTGCTTCCGCCACCGGGATTGCCCTCATCCGCCGTGCCGTCGCAGTCGTCGTCGAGCCCGTTGCAGCTCTCGTCGATCGGGCCTATCGCGCCCTCGCACAGGACGACGCCACCGCGACACTGCGTCGCTCCAGCGGTGCACGCCCCCGCCGATGGACCACATGTGACGCCGCCGCCGGGATTGCCGTCGTCGGTGGTTGCATCACAGTCGTCGTCGATGCCATTGCACAGCTCGGCGACCGCGGTGATGCCGCCGGTACACACCAGCGCACCGGCAGTGCAGACCTCACGCCCGCGCTCGCACGCGCCGGTGCCGCTGCCACACAGCGTGCCGCCGTCGGGATTGCCTTCGTCGGTGCTTGCATCACAGTCGTCGTCGATGCCGTTGCAGCGTTCCGCGACCGGCACGACCTCGCCAGCGCAGCTCAGCGCGCCGGCCACGCAGCGCTCGATACCGGTCTCACAGGCGCCCGTCGTCGAGCCGCAGACGCCGCCGCCTTCCGGGTCGCCCTCGTCGATCGCGCCATCACAATTGTCGTCGCGGCCGTTGCACGTCTCGACCCCTGGAACGGCTGGCGTACATGAATATTCGCAGCCGTTGGTGTCGACTCCGTCGAGGTTGTAGAAGCCTGTCTCGCAGGCCGAGATCAGACACTCCCCTGCCGTGCATCCAGCGACCGCGCGGGCGAATCGGCAGGTGCGCGCGCACGATCCGCAGTTGATCGGATCGGTCTGAAAAACGACGTCTTCGTCGACCTCGCCGTCGCAGTCGTTGTCGCGCAGGTCGCAGACTGCATCGTTGGTCTCGGTCGGAATACAGCGGTATTCGCAGCCATTGGCGTCTACGCCATCGAGGTTGTAGAAGCCGACGTCACACTCGGTGAGCGTGCAGGTCGACGCGACGCAGTCGACGAAGGCGCGCGGGATCTCGCAGCGCATCCCGCAGCTGCCGCAGTTGTTCGGATCGGACGTCGTGTCGACGCCCTCGTCGACGACCCCATCGCAGTTGTCGTCGACGCCATTGCACAGCTCCGGCGCGCCGGGGACGCAGCCGTCGGGCGCGCTGCCGTCGTCACCGAGATCGACGCCGAGATCGACGCGCGCGAAGTCGACGCCGAGATCCACCGAGCCGAGATCGGTGCCCGCGTCGACGACGTCACCACAGGTCAGGCAATACGGATCGACGTCACAGCCGCCGCTCACCGCAGCAACAGTGGCCGCGAGTCCCACGCCGAGCGCGCGCGCGCCGCGCCCGCGAAGGACGCGACGACGACGCACGCCGAGGAGGCCGAGCGCCGCGAGCGCGACGAGCAGCCCGCCCGCATTGCCCGAGCCGCCGCTCGCAGGCGCGCCGGGCACCGCGCAGATGCAGCCACCACCGCCGCTCGCGAGCACGCGATCTTCGGTGCGGCCGAGATCGACCGGACCTGCATCGACGCCCATGTCGGGCGGCGGTGCGTCGAGCAGACACTCACCGGCGCGACACACCGCATCATCCGGGCAGCGCACACCGGTGCACGGATCGACGACACATACACCCTCTTCGCAGACCAGACCGCGAGTGCAGGTGACGCCGAGACACCGATCAACCTCGCAGACACCCGTCGCCGCGGCGCAGCGTCGACCGGGCGGACACGAGACGCCGCTGCAGCGATCTTCGACGCACAGGCCGCGCGTGCAGCGCTCGCCCGCCGGGCAAGTCACAGTCGAGCAGCTCGTCTCGCAGCCGCCTGCGCGACAGGCCTCGTCGACCTCGCACGAGACGGTGGCACATGGATCGGCCGCGCAGGCGCCGGTGCCGAGGTTGCATATCTCGCCCTCTGGGCAGCCGAGACCGCGGCAGTTGTCCTCGACGCACTCGCCGCTCGACGGCCGACAGACGGTGCCACCCGAGCACACGACTCCCTCGCAGGGGAACGTACACACGTTGTTGCTGCAGGTGCAGACCGGCGCACCCGCGCTGCTCGGCGCGCAGACGACGGCGCCGCTGACCTCGACGGTCGACGCGCCACAGGCCGTCTCTTCGCAGCGCGGCTCGACGCAGAAGCACTCGCTGCCACGCATGAACGGCGTGCGGCCGGTCGGGCACTGCGGGCCAAACTCGGTGATCTCGCAGCTGCGCGAACACCCGCACTCGACACACTCCGAGCCTGCCGGGCAGAGCGCGCCAGTCGGCGGCGGCTCGTCGGTCTCGCCATCGCAGTCGTTGTCGACGCAGTCGCAGCCCTCGCGACCGGCCGGCGTCTCACCGACGCAGATCAGCCGGCCGCCCGAGCACTGCTCGAGGCCCGGCATACACGCGCCGATGTCCGAGCCGCACGGCATCCCGGTGGGCAGGCCTTCGTCGACCTCGCCGTCGCAGTCGTCGTCGAGCGCGTTGCAGAGCTCTTCGCTCGGCGTGATCTGGCCCTCGCAGCTGACCGCGCCGGTGCGACACACCTGCACGCCAGGCGAGCACTCACCGACGTCCGAGCCGCAGGGCGCGCCTACGCCGAGCCCCTCGTCGACGGCGCCGTCGCAATCGTCGTCGAGCGCATTGCAGATCTCGAGCGTCGGGCCGGTGCCGCCTTCGCAGACGAGGACGCCCGCTGCGCAGCGGCGCGAACCCGCGGTGCACTCACCGGTGTCGTCGCCACATGCGGTGCCGCCCTCGGGGTTGCCCTCGTCGATCATCCCATCGCAATTGTTGTCGAGGTTGTCGCAGCGCTCAGCCGTAGGCCCGGCCGCACCGACACACGCGAGGGCGCCGCTCACACACGCGAGCGCGCCGTCCTCGCACTCGCCGACGGTGCTCAGGCCACACGCCGCGCCGCCGCCTGGATTGCCCTCGTCCGTGAGCCCATCGCAGTCGTCGTCGAGGGCGTTGCAGGTCTCGACTCCGGGCCCGGCGCCGCCGGTGCAGGCGAGCGCGCCGGCGGTGCAGATCGTCGTGCCGCGCGCGCAGATACCGGTGTCGGTGCCGCACGACACGCCACCACCGGGATTGCCCTCGTCCGTCGATGCATCGCAGTCGTTGTCGCGGCCGTCACAGACTTCGCTGCTCGTGGTGCGACCGCCGGTGCAGACGAACGCGCCACCCACACACGAGTTGACGCCAGGTCGGCACTCGCCGACCGACGAGCCACAGGCGCCCATCGTCGGCACACCTTCGTCCGTCGAGCCATCGCAGTCGTCGTCGCGGCTGTTGCACGTCTCGACGACGGCGCTGCGCCCGCCGGTGCAGACCAACATCGCGCTGGTGCACGCGAGCGTACCCGGCAGACACTCTCCGAGCGCCGAGCCACACGTGCCGCCGCCGCCCGGATTGCCCTCGTCGGTCGCAGCATCGCAGTCGTCGTCGATGCCATTGCAGGTCTCGGCAGCTGGGCCGATGGCGCCAGTGCACGTACCGAACGAGCCAGTCGTACACACCTGTGCACCGGCCTGACAGGCGCCGACGTCGCTGCCACATGCGCGGGTGATGCCGTCGGTGACGCCATCACAGTCGTCGTCGATGCCGTTGCAAGTCTCTGCGATCGGTCCGACGCCGCTACACGTACCGAAGCTGCCAGCGGCGCAGACCTGCGTGCCGACGGTGCAGCGACCGACGCCGCTGCCGCAGGGCCGCGAGATCGCCTCGTCGATCGCCAGGTCGCAGTCGTTGTCGAGCCCGTCGCAGATCTCGGCGGTCGGAATGCAGCCGGCGCACACGCCGCCTTCGTCGATCACGCCGTCGCAGTCGTTGTCGACGGTGTCACAGATCTCGGCCGGAGTCGGGCCACAGACACCACAGGCGTTGCGCACGCCCTCGTCGACGAGGCCATTACAGTTGTTGTCGAATCCATCACACGCGGTCTCGACGGGCGGCGCGCAGAGCGTGCACAGCGGGCGGCTAATCGCGGAATTGCTGCAGTCCGGCGGGGCCATGCCGCTCGCCGTGTTGCAGAACTTCGCCAGGCCCTCGTCGACGATCACGTTGCAGTTGTCGTCGAGGTTGTTGCAGCTCTCGACGCGCAGCGAGCGCCGCACGATCTCCGAGATGCCGGCCGCGAGCGTCACGCGGTCATTGGCGAAGTAGGCCGTGTCGCCGCCGACCGCGCCAGCGTCGGTGCCACCGGAAGTGGCGATGGTGTTGAGCGCCGTGCGACCGATCGCGTCGATCGCGACGCCGATCACGTAAGTGTTGATACCGGCGGCGTTGAGCACAGCAGCCGCGTTGCTCGAGGCGGTCAGCGAGGCGGCCGGGGTCCCATCACAGTTCGGCGCACCATCGGTTATCAGGATGACGGAATAGGGTCGACAGCTCGCCGACGCATCCGCCATGCGAATCGGCGTCATGTACGCAGAGACGGCGCGGAGAATGCCGGAGATCGGCGTCGGGCCCTGGGCGCGCAGCTCGCAGTTGCCGGCGCCCGCGTGGTTGCAGTAGTTGCCAGTCGTCGTCGAGGTGCCGAAGGCAGACTCGCTGTTGTCGACCCACTTGAGGATGCCGCCGACGTTGTCTTGCGCGGCCGGCCAGCCGTTGCCGGAGAAGCCGACGAGGATGTCGCCGTCGGGCAGTGGCTGGGTTCCCGCCGCAGGGTTCGCGTCGAAGCCCGGGCATGAGCCGAGATAGTTGAGGCAGACGTTCGGTGAAGCGGCGGTGTTGGTGTAGCGACGCGCGGTGGTCGGTCGGCAGGCCGCGGGGATGGCGTCGATCGGCAGATCGAGGGCCGGGTCGAGGTCCCACTGCGCGCCGCAGTTCGCGAGGCTCAGCAGCGGGCCCCCGTTGAGCCTGGGATCGCCCATCGAGCTGATGTAGGGCCCTGGGGGCGCGGTGTTGCACTCCAGGTCGTTGATGGCGATGCCGGTGTACGCGGGGAACGGCGCGGGCGCTGGGACGGTGCCCGAGCAGATGACGTTTTGCTGCGCGTACTGCGGAAAGCGCGCGAGGCCGAACTCGAGGTCGCCGCCGTACGCGAGCAACATGTCGCGCAGCGCCTCTTTGGCGACGAAGAGGCGGCTGTCATTGCGCAGGCCGTCGCAGTTCGTGTCGATGCCCTGCGTCGGGCCAACGATGCCATCGCCGTAGGTCGGGATGTCGTTGAGGTCGACGGCCATCGAGCCAGAGGTATCGAACGCGATCATGAAGCGCGGCCGGACCTGCGCGCTCGCGTCGTGGGCGCCGAAGACGAGCTGGGCGCAGAGCAGCGCGAGCACGAGAGAGGTGGCGCGCAGCGAGAGTCGAAGAGTCATGGGGTGCCCCTGTTCGCCGCGCCGGGCGCAGGCGGATCAACCTCGAATCCAAGCATGCCGGAGCCGTGCGCGTCAACGATGCGGGAGCTTTCCGCCGCACGTGTGGGTCGGCGTCGCGCGCGTGCCTGCTCTGCAGAACCCACCTCCGCGCTTCGATGGCTGAGGCAACGTGCGTCGATTTGGCTTTGTGAGGTGCTGCCGGTGTAGATTGTCGAGATGGCAGACGAGCGCCCGCCCGCCACGGGCTCCGTGCGCCCGACCGTGCTCGTCGTCGGCGACGACGAGCCGATGGACGAGGCGATCTGCGCGGCGCTCGACCGAAACGGGCTCGACGTCGAGCGCGTGCCGACGCTGGAGGCGGTCGACGCGACGCGACTCGCCGCGCCGGACCTGGTCTTGCTCGTGGGTGACGCGGCGCGCGCGGCGGGCGAGGTCGTGCTCGCGCGGCTGGCGCGGAACCCGCTGACGCAGCTGGTGCCGGTCGCGCTGCTGTCGGATGACGCGGCGCTCGGTGAGCGACTTGCTGCGTTTCGCCACGGTGCGGTCGCGGTGGTGCCGCGCACGGCGAGCGTCGACGAGATGGCGCGCAAGGTCGCCGACGTCGCGCGCGAGATGCCAGAGCGCCAAGGCGAGCAGACTGGGGAGCTCGGCGAGGCGACGTTCGACGAGCTGATGAAGCTGGTCAAGCAGGAGCTGCGCAGCGGCATCCTCTCGGTCGAGGCCGGCGGCGATGGTCGCACCGAGGGCAGCACGGCGTTTCGCTTGGTGCTCGGCGCGGGCAAGCCGGTGGCGAAGGCCGTCGAGGCGTTCGTCGCGCAGCTGCGGCCGCTGGTGAGCAAGGCCGAGCCGCTGCGCTACGAGCTGCTCGAGCATGCGGGCGCGCGCTTTGGGCTGCTCGACTCGGAGACCGGTGGCGCGACCGAGGGCGAGGCCGATCTGGCGGCGCTGCGCGGCTTGCGCGTGCTGCTCGTCGTGCTCGATCCAGTGCGCGCCGATGCGCTCGCGTCGGAGCTGCGCGCGTGTGGCGCCACAGTGGCGGTCGCGGATGCCAGCGGCCGTGGGCTCGAGCGCGCGCGTGGGCTCGATCCGGAGGTCGTGATCATCGACGCCGCCGGCATCGAAGGGCCCGGTTTTGCGGTGGTGAAGGCGTGTCGACGCGATCCGCGGCTGCGCTGGGCGTCGATGCTGGTCGCGCAGTGGGAAGAGCTGTGGCCGGAGGGCGCGGGGAGCCCTGACATGCCGCGGCTGGCGTCGCGCCTCGCGCCGCTGATCGAGCCCGATCGCACGATCGGTGAGCGCGCGATCAAAGAGACGAGCTTCGACACGCGGCTCGAGCTGATCGGGCCGAGCCGCATGCTGCGCGCGCTCGCGCGGGTCGAGCCGACGCTGCACATCACCGTGCGCAATCCGCGCTGCGTGGTCGACGTCGATCTCTCGCAAGGGCTCGTCGTCGGCGCGGTCGCCAAGCGCGAAGGGCAGCCAGTCGGGACGCCGCTGCTCGAAGGGCAAGCCGCGCTCGCCGCGCTGCTGGCGCTCGGCTCCGGGCGCGTGCGGATCGAGCGGCGTACGAATCCGCAGAGCGCGAACGTGATGGCGCCGATCGAGGAGGCGCTCGCGCTCGCCGCGGGCGAAGAGCCGCCGCTGCCGCCGTCGATACCGCCACCGAGCCTCGTCGGTGGGCTCGGCCTCGGCGGCGCAGACTCGGCACCGCCGCACGCGTCCGCGGCGAGCACGCAGGCGTCGGGGCAGCCAGCCGCGGATCCGCGCGCAGTGCCATTTCCGCGCGCGCTCTCGAACGCGTTCGACGAGGCGCCGACCAACACGCACACGCCGGTCGGACCGACGGCAAAGCGCACGCTCGTCGGACTTCCGTCGCCGGCCTTGCGCGCGGCGCCGAGCTCGAAGGCCTCACCAGCGAAGCCGCCGCCGCGGCCGAAGACGATGCTCGGCTTGGCACCCGCGCTGGTCCCGCCGACGCCAGTGGCAGCGTCCGCGCTCGCTCCGCCAGCGGCGGCGTCAGCGATTGCTCAGTCTTCTGCGAGCACCACGGCCACGGCGCCCGCTGCGGCGAGCCCACTGCTGGGCTTCGTCCCGGCTTCGGCGCCGCCGCTCGCCGACTCGCAGCCACCTCCGCCCGAGCCCTCGCTGCCACTGCCAGGGCGCCTTCCGCGCGAGGCCGCTGCCGTCGCCGCCGCATCGCCGAGCCAGACGCTCGCGCCTTCGTCACGCATCGGTCCCGCGCAAAAGCCGGGCAACGCGACGACGATGGGCATGCCCGCCGTGATGCCGAGTCCGGCACCGCTGCAGCCAGCACCGCACCTCGCTCCGTCGCTGGCGACGACGCAGCTCACCGCGAGTCAACCGAACACGTTTGCGCCGACGATGACGTCGACGATGCCGGGCCCGCCGACCGCCTCGATCCCGCCGCCCGAGCCGCTCGCGAACATC
>Ga0163144_10010740_pt1 | contig 19471 bp, 10 predicted proteins | sample OliLak19BULKMAT1_FD_123175 | JGI IMG/M metagenome (GOLD analysis project Ga0163144, IMG submission 123175) | Freshwater microbial mat bacterial communities from Lake Vanda, McMurdo Dry Valleys, Antarctica - Oligotrophic Lake LV.19.BULKMAT1 | ecosystem: Environmental > Aquatic > Freshwater >... | reverse complement strand
GTGTTCCAAAAAAGCTAAACTTATTTTTTGTCATGTACTTAGAAAAAATAGTAACCAACTATTCTCAATAGAGTGCGTTTTTCAATTACATTTTAAGCAAAAACGATATTTTGAGATGCACCCGATTTTGGTGTGATACCAAAATATTGGCAGGAGGGACACCTTACGAGTTGGTATATTTTCTAACAAAATTACCAAAATGTAATACTACTGTTATTTGATACTGATACTGCTATTTGGCACTGAGATATGACACTACTATTTGATTCTGACACCAAGTACAAGAATATCATCCATCTGATTATGATTTTCTTTCCATTCGTCTATAGTCTCTTCAAGCAGTTGTTTTTGTAGAGGCATCTCTTCTTCATGTACTTCTGAGAGAATATCACGGAAGCGTCTTTTCATAAACTTACCTTTCTTACCAAATTGGTCTTGGTAACCATCCGAAAACATATAAAAAGTAAAGGGAAGCATTCTTTTCTCGAGCAAAATAGTATGTTTGGTAAACTCATGCTCTCGCTCTAAGATATTAAATCCTCCTATCATTGCCTTGCTTCCTTTGATTTCGTGGAGCTTACCATTCACAAAATAATACAAAGGATTCTCTGCACCTGCAAACTCTAGCTTGGGTGTGCCTAGTAACTCCTCATAACCTTCTGGAAAAGTATCAAAGGCACAAACTGTAATGTCCATTCCATCATGATTTCCCGTTTCTTCTTGTCTAAGAACAGTTCTGACTAGGCGACGAAGTTCAGTTAAAATTTTATCTGGCTCAGTGATATTACGCCCAAGTATGATTTCATTGAGCAAATCGTTGCCTATCAAGCTCATAAATGCACCAGGAATTCCGTGTCCTGTGCAGTCGCCTACTGCTACAATGGTCTTATACTTTTTTTGAACAACCCAATAAAAATCACCCGATACAATGTCCTTAGGGCGAAACAATACAAAATGCTCTGGCAAAGCATTTTCTAGCATTTTAGCAGAAGGAAGCATGGCTTCTTGGATGCGTCGGGCATAATTGATACTAGAAGTAAGGTCTTTATTCTTGCGTTCGATAATTTCATGTTGGATAGAAATTTCAGAGTTGGCTTTTTTGAGGTTTTCAGCAGTGCCTGATACCTCTTCTTTTTGTTCTTCTAGCTGTCTAGTAATGACTTTATTATGTCTGAGATTTCGGTATAGGAGAATCAAAAAAACACTTATGAGTAGCAAAGCAGCTAGTGATACATAGAGTAGGGTGTTTTTTAATTGAGCATCTTCTTCTTTGATTTTTCGTAAATCATTCAGATTTTTAATCTCAAGATCCTGTTTGTCTGACTGATAGCTTTCACGCAGATTACTGATGGTTTTGTTAGCTTCCTCTTCAAATAGTGAATCTTTGTATAAGAGAGCTTGTGATTGTAAATCATAGGCTTGCTGTATTTTACCTTGTTTTGCAAAAATTTTAGTAAGCAGTAAACTTGATTCTAAAGCTATTTTTTTAGAATTAAATTCTAATCCTAAGTCTAATCCTTTTTGTGCATATTGTTCTGCAAGAGTGATGTCTCCTAATTGAAAATAAATTTTAGCTAAGTTATTTTGGCTTTGAGCCATGCCACTTTTATCATTTTCTAGGTATAGTTTTACTGATTTCTGAGCATAGAGTAGTGCTTTATCAAGGTCTGATATCTGAAAATAGAGATTACCAATATTTCCATAGATTACTGCAAGTCCTCGCTTGTCATCTAGGGTTTCTCTAATCTCTGCACAGGATAAAAAATAACGAAGTGCTTGTCTATACTGCTTTTGTAGTTCTAGATTCTCTCCAAATCTCAAGTAACAGTAAGCAATTCCTTTCTTATCATCTAAGCCTTGAAAAATAGCCAGTGCCTTCTTGATATACAGCTCAGAGTTGTTATAGTCTAGTTGATAAGTATAGACTTCCCCCATGTTATTGAAAGCGTATGCTATTTGAATACTATCTTTTAGTTTTTCGGATATTTTTAGACTTTCAAAGAAGAAATCTATTGCTTTGTTGTAGTTTCCTAGTTTACGATGAATCACACCAGTCATATTAAGAGCTTCAGCAAGACCCACTTCATCTTTTCTGGTTCTTGCCATATCCATAGATTCGTTAAAATACTGCAGGGATAATTTGAGGTCAGTATTTCTATATTCCCAGCCTATCTTATTGAGGATAGCTACTTTATCTTCAGGGTCAGCTTTGATAAGGCTTTCTTTTAGATTTTTGATTTCTTTACTTTCTTGTGCTAACACATTGTAGGAATGTATAAATCCTAAAAAGCAAAAAATGATAATAGAACTATACTTTGATAACATTAATGATAAAGTAGTTATATTTTTGATATTTGATACACAGCAAAAATCGTAATAAAATAGGGTAAATCCTTTAAATTTATATGACTTTTAGAAATTTGGTAACTGTGATGTAAGGTTTGGCGAGTAATAAATTATATTTTGACTGATTGATAAAATACTTGTTTCCATTCATCAATTAAATGTTGCCTTTCATACATTTAATTTATTTTTTCTGAAAGCTATCGTATTTTTACAAGTGGATTTTAAAAACTATTATTTCAATTAATCTTTTAAATGATGAAAAAATTACTCTCTTGTTTGATTTTTATTATGGTGTTTGGTGTATCTCAGTCTTGGGCTGACCCTGAGGATTGCATGTCTAAGGAAGAGGCAGAAACCTTAGTCAAAAAACTTAAAAAAGAACGTTACATTGTAGATTATTGTGATTGCTGTGATGATGCTAGTGAGAATGGAGATGTAACAGCCAATTTACTTTTTATCAAAAAACTAAGTATCGTATCTTGTGAATATGATGATGCTCGTTTTTCAGTCAAGATGGAGACACAGATGCTCTCTTCTTTTGCTGTCAATGAAGGGAAATATATAGGAAAGGCTACTTATGAGGTTAATTCTATGGAATATGCCTTGCTCAATTATCAATTTTATTTTACCAATCAAAGAGCCCCTCAATTGGGTTATTTGGTGAGAAATGATGGGTATGAAGCTCCTAATTGCTCGGGCCTTGATACTTTTCCTAACCCTGAAATGGTGGGAGATAAAAAATATCAATCTTGGTATAAAAAGAAAAGTAAGTAAATACTCAATAAGAGATGAGTTATGAGTTATTGGTTATTAGACTGTAAGAGTCTGATAGTGAGAATTTTACTCAAACTTAACGACTACTTTATTTTTAAAGTGTTACTAAGTTCTTTTCTGTGGCTCGTGTCTTCACGAGCCACTTAATAGGCTGATATTCTGATTCTTTAAGTGATTTATTAAAATCAGTTTGTTATTAACCTTATTGTAAGTGATTGATTATCAGAATCTTACTAATAAAAATTAGTACTCATTATTTATAACTTATTACTTAACAGCTATTATTTAGCAATTTTAAAGAAAGTATCCAATATTGTATTGACTATGGTGAGCAATACACTAAATGCCAATGCCCAAACACCAGTAAAGAAGAAATCTCCTATAATCCTAAACCCTGGAATCATCTGAGCGATAATCAATACAATGGCTATGTTCAGAATAATAGGAAAGAAGCCCAAAGTCATCAGAGTAAGGGGAAAAGTAAATATCTTAAGAATAGGCTTGATAAAAGTATTGACAAAGGCAAAAAGTAAGCCTACAATAATGGCATCAGGAACGGTTTCAAAGGCAATCCCGACTAGCAGCCAATCTGTTATAAAAACCGCAATCACAAAAATTAGGATACGGAAAAATATATTTTGCATAATTTTTAATTTGGTGAAACACAAATATAACGTTTTTCCTCAGAAAAATTATTTAATTACATCCTTAGACCAATAAAAGTAATGTCATCTCTTTGTAATGTGCCTGAATGATGGTCTTCTAGGGCTTTAGATAATACTTCTTTTTGTGTTTCTAGAGGTTTGCTTGAGTTTTTTTGTAAAAGTTCTTTAATGCGTTTTGTGCCAAATTTTTTACGTTTAGGGTTAGGAGCATCTTCGAAGCCATCGGTAGTCATATAGACACAATCACCTCTATGCAAGGTAACTTTTTGACAAGAAAAGTTTAGTATATGATGATTTTGTGAGCCTCCTATAGCTTTACGGTCCCCTTTAAGTTCGTGCAGTTCATTATTTCTATAGTAATAGACCGAACTTTTAGCACCACTAAACTCTAAGGTAATATCACCATTTTCCCAAGTCTCGAATACACAGATGCTCAAATCCATTCCATCTATATTGGTTGTTTCTCTTTGTTTTAGAGCTTTGACTACGCTAGTATGTAGATTTTCTAAGATATGGTTAGGCTCTGTTATTTTTTGTTCATTGACGATTTGGTTGAGTAATGAACTACCAATAAGTGACATAAATGCACCAGGAACGCCATGCCCTGTACAATCTACACAAGCCACAAATACTTTTTTGCCTAACTTTGTAAACCAAAAGAAATCACCCGAAACCACATCTTTGGGCAGATAAAGAATAAAGTTTTCTGCAAAGGCTTTTTTGAGTTGAAGTTGGTTAGGAAGAATAGCTTGCTGTATTTTTTTGGCATACTTAACCGATTGCATAAAAGCATTATTGCGTTCTTCTATCTTTTGATAGGCGAATTGCAAGGCTTCTTTTTGGCTTTCTATTTCTTCCTTATTTGCCCCAAGCTCTTCCATATTCTGGCGTAGTTCTTCTTCACTGGCTTGGAGTTCTTCGTTTTTTTCCTTAATTTGATGTTCACTATTTTTCAGGCGTGTATTGGCTTTTTGGAGGATATTCTCATTAGACTGAAGTCGTTTATTAAATATCTCTAGTTCTTGGGTTTGTTGTGCAAGTTTTTTATTTTTTGTACGGTTTTGCATAGCCGTAAAGCCTATCAATATAATGATGACAGCCAGAAATATGAATACAAGTAGCCCAGCTATCAATCGGTTTTTTTGTACATTATCCGCTTCTTTGATTTGTAAATCTTTCAGTTCTTGATTTTTGTTGAGTAGTTCTATTGCCTTTTGTTTTTCTTTTTCTTGGGCAGTCTTTTGCTTTAAAGCCAAATCTTGAATTCGCCTATTTGCTTCTAGCTGTTGGATATTTCTTTTTTGTTTTTCACTTTGTGCCTGCTCTCTTGAGATTTGCAGTAGTTGCTCCACACGGTTTTTCTCCAATTGTTGATTTTTGATTGCAGCTACTTGTAGTTCTTGATTTCTTTTGAGAAGAGCAAGTTCATTTTCTTTGAGTTTAAGGTCTTGATCTTGTTTTTGGCGCTCAAGTTCAGATTGTTTGAGGGCTAAAGCTTGTCTTTCTTTTTCGGCAAGTAGTATTTTGATTTCTCCTTCTGTTTTTTCTATATTAATTTGATTTTGGAGTAAAGACTGTTCTTGCTGTCTCTCTCTTTCTTTAAGTCTTTGATTACTTTCTTGAAAACGCTCATAATACTGCCTAGAAGCCTGATAATTATTTGTTTTTCGGTTGATTTCTGAAAGAAGCCAATAGGATGTTTTTAAAACCTCATCATCTTTTAGTTTCTCTCCTATGGCAATTGCTTGAAATATTTGCCTAGTAGCTGTTTCACTTTTACCGCTCAAGTAATCATTGGCAGCCAAAAAATTATATACTTTGGCGAGTCCTCTTTCATTACCTTGTGCTTCATAAATGCTTTGAGCCTCTAAAAACTTTTTTTGAGCATTTTTATATTCTTGTAAATTACTATAGGTTACACCTAAGTTGATGGCATAGAGTGCATCTTTTTGGCGAAGTTCTTTATTTCTATTTTCTACATCAAACTTGCCATTAAGCTCTAAAGCTTGTTTCATATACTTAATCGCATTTTTTTTATCTCCTAGCTCTCTGTATATATAGCCAAGGTTATTAAATGAACTAGCCAAACTAACTCCATCACTAAGCATCTTATTAAGTTCTATGATTCGTTCATTATAGCCAAGGGCTTCTTTGAGTTTGTTATCTTCTAGGCTAATTTTAGATAGTTTTTCTAAGACACGGTTTTGTGCTTCTAGGTTTTTATTTTGGAGATGTATATCTAGTGCTTTATGATAGTTTTGTATAGCTGGTTCATATTCTTTGTTTTGGGCGTGGACATAGGCTAGATTTTCTAACAACATTGTATGTTGTCTCGATTGAGTATTTTTATCGATTTCTAAGGCACGTTTGTAATTGGCAATTGCTTTTGCATAAGCATTTTGTGCGGAATATAAATCGCCTATATTTTGGTGAATATCTCTAGTTATTTCGTTATCATTTATTTTTTCAGCAAGAGTAAGTGCTTCTAAATATTGATTAAGTGCCATAGTATATTGTTTCTTTTGTTGAGAAACTTTTGCAAGCCAATAAATAGATAATATCTCAGCAAGGTTATCCTGCTCCAAACGGGCAAGTTTTACTCCTTCTTGAGCATTTTGATTGGCTACTTCATATTTCCCTTGTAAAAAATAAGCTTCTGCAAGGCGTGGCAAAATCTCTAACTTCTTAGAAGCATTTGTTGCTTTTTTCAACTCCATTTCTAGGGTCTGTACTGACTCTTGAGCGGAAAGGTGCGAGACATAAAAAAAGATAAGAACTAACCCAAAAGAAATTTTTCTAATGATTTTCAAATAATCACTCAATATATATTTAGATTCTTTTAACATAGAATATTTATAATTCAAAATTCATTCCTATCAATACCAAACTTCCGATTCTATCTGTAAAGTAATATTCACGGCTATCTTGCCCGAGTATATTTCTTATATTTAAAAATAATTTTAGTTGCTGCACAGGTAGATAAATAAGCTTGGCATTGAGTAATATTTTAGATTTAACTTCAAATGGATTAATCGGACGCACCAAGATTACATCTGAGATATGTGTAATCTCTTGTCTAGTAAATATATAGGCATTGCTAGAGAGATGAAATCTTGTAGAAAATTTGATGTAGCCAGAGAAACCCCCATAAAAACTAGGAGTAGCTGCATAGTTATTTATATTAGATTGTATAGAGGTATTACGCTCACCACTAGGGTCGCTTTCGGGAATGAGGCTAAAAAACGAAGCATTCTGTAAATCGGTCTTCTGCCAAGTACCAAATACACTGATTTTCCCCTTTTTAAAAGTATATTCAGTAGAAAAGGTAACTCCAACCTGGTTTGCATTCATCTCTACATTACCACGATTAAACTGTGTGTCAAATACAATGGGGCTGCCTGGGATGAGTGCATTGGATTGAATAATCTTATTAAAATCTTCACTTTGGATATAAAATGCTTCTATTTCTGCTTGCCAAGATTTTCCTAACTTGATACGGTAAGCTACTTCTAAGGTCTTGGCTTTCAGGAGATTAAGATTAGGATTGCCATTTATTTCTACTCGAGCAAATACCCCTGGATTAGGAGTAGCAATGAGTTGAGTTTGGTAATCTGCTAATACATTGACAAAGAATGGACTTTGGTTAGATTTGGCATAAGAAATTCTTAAAAAATGATTAGGATGCGGTAGATAATTAACAGCACCAAGATAAGAAGTATATACATCATTAGGGATATTGTACTTATCTAACCTAGCTGCCCCTACAAAGCGAATTTTTTTGATAGTCCAATCTAGTTGTAATGACCCTGCTAGATCATCTAATGTACTACGTGCATTGAGTAAACCTGAAGCAAACTCAGTACCTGCATTTGTAAAATAGGGAGTATCATCATAAATGGCTTTGCGGTAGCTGATAGAAGGTTTTAAAAGAAAAGAATTTGATTTTGATTTGATGCTATAATCTGCATTGATATCAAGAGTGCTAAAGTCAAAATGACTTCCTAATACATTTACCCCGGGCTCTTGCTCTCCTCGCTGATAGGCTACTTGTAGTTGTGCATTGCCCATATAGTTTTTTACATCAATATACCAAGAGTTAGAACGCATCGTAGAATTAATGGTAGAGGTGTTTTCTGCAAAAGGACGCAAAGACTGAGAGTTTTCTAAGCCCACTGCCAGTTCTGTTCTTAGTTTTTTGAATGGGATAAATGTCCCGAATAGATTCATTCCTACTTTGCGTAGAGATAGGTTTAAGTCAGGGTAAGCCTCCATAAATGCTTCTTGACCTAAGGTCTGACCCGTCTGGTAATTGACAAAATCACTAGGAGTTGTGCTAAACTTCTGTAGCGTAAGTGCATACAATTCTGACTGACTTCTATCACGTTGTTGATAATGAGCAGATGCCCAGATTCTTGCACGCTCATTGATATACATTCCAAAAGAGCCTCTTGTGATAATAGAATTTTGTGTGCCATACTGAAGCTCTGTTTGGCTATAAGCACCTTCTTTTTCAGGTTTTTTGGTGATGATATTAATAACACCAGTTACTGAGTTAGGCCCATACAAAGCAGAAACACCCCCACGGATGAGTTCTATGCGGGCTATATCATGTAAATCAATAGGAAGTGTTTCCCAAAAAGTGCCACCAGAAAAATAGTTGAATATCGGGCGATTATCAATCATCACCAAGGTATTGCTATTGTCTTGTTGGACAAGGTCAGCAGCAGGAGGCAGGTTGTTAAACCCTCTTATATTTATGTCATAATTTCCAGAAGAAGTCTCTCTCACCAATACACCAGGTAATAAACGCAAAGCTTCAGGGATATTAAGACAGCCAGAAGCCTGTATATCTTCTTGGGTAATCACAGATGCCCCTACTGGAACTTCAAAAGTATTTTCAGATTTGCCTGTTACTGAGGCAATCATGTTGCTAATAAATACTTTTTCTTTTTCTTGAGCAAAAATATCTTCAACCTCTAAACGGAATACGTTTTCTGATTTTGTGGAATCCTCTTGGGCTTGTACTGACAGTGAAAGATGAATCCAAAATAAAATACCTAAGAATACAAATTGCTGGTTTGTGAACTTAAAGTATGTGTATCTATTTTTCATGAATGTATTTTATTTGTTCATTCTTGGCTATTGTGTATCTTTAAGATTTAAAATCTTACACTCAATTAGCAAAAAAATATCCAAGCTCATACCAAATGACAAATTTTAAGCATAGATGTAATAAAAACTCTTGAAAAAACCCAAAAATAAATCTTAAACAACTAATCTTCAATAGAAAAAAGCTCATAGTTTTCAGACTTTATAAAATTAAAATCTTCGTGAGAAATGATTGTATCAAAATGGGGAAGTTTTACTTTAGTTAACTTTGAAACGATTCCTTTCATTTTTTATCTTCATCGTGGATATTTGAATCTATCCACCTCAGAGCCTATAAGCCATGAATCTATCAGCAAGCTTGTTTCATCTCACTTTAAATACCAAGCAGAGTCCATATTGAGACGTTGGAGTTGTATCATCGTTTATTCTTCTTCTTGGGGTTGCTTATTTCTGTTTTTGTAAGCAAAAAACAACGCTACTAGACCTATCAAAATGGCAGGAATACTGAGCAACTGCCCTTGGTTAAATGCTCTTCCATCTTCCCAGCTTACTTGATTTTCTTTTAAAAATTCTATCAAAAATCTTGAGGTAAAAATCAAAATCATAAATAAGCCAAAAAGTAAACCTTCTGGAGTTCTAGCTCGGTATTTAAAGTATATCCCGAGTAAGAGCACAAATACAAAAAATGAAAAGATAGACTCATAAAGCTGTGATGGATGTCTAGGAATGCCATATACATCGGTCTTGACACTGATGCCTTCTCGCCCATTCTCAAAAGTATAAGGGGGAGGCATTTTCCCAAAATATTTATAATGTTTGCTAACTTCACCAGCTTGCAGAGAGCGTGACCAGTTATTGTTCATAAAGTTACGAACACCTGTTTCATCTATTTTTTTATCAAAATGAAGTGTAATATTCAATGGAATGTAAGTAATGTCTGCTACGGTGGTATCTGGTGTACCTGCCCTTTTTTTTTCGGCATAGTCAAAATAAAGTCCATCATAGCTTTTAAGTGCTTCATCTAAGCTATACGTAAACACAAATGCTGTAGTACCATCATACGGCTTGCCTATGATTTCTGAGTTTATAAGATTGCCCATTCTGATAAATGCACCTGCCAAAGCTACTACTACCACTACTCTATCTACCACCCACAAAAAACTTTGTCCTTTGCGTTTGCGAGAATAAAGATATAAAGCCAATAAAATCCCTACCGCTGCCCCATGACTAGCCAAGCCACCTTCCCAGATTTTTAAAATTTCTATCGGATTACTCAGGTAATAATCAGGTTGGTAAAATAAGCAGTGTCCTAATCTTGCACCCAAGATAGTAGCCACTACCATATAAATCATCAGCTTTTCTAGGTCTTTCTGAGGCTTATTTTCTACCTTAAACATCCAGCCTACGATGTATTGCCCTACTAAAAATCCTAGTGCAAAAAGTAATCCATACCAGCGTACAGGTAAACTACTAAAAATCTCGGGTCTTACGTTCCAAATAATATAACTCAGCATTTTTATTCTTTTGTTAAGTCGCAAATATAAGAAGCAATCTGAAAAATTAGCCATTCCTTGATTAAAATAGCTTGTTCCTTGAGAGTTTTTGTTTCTTTAATTTACTTTTTGAAAGTAATGAGCTACTCTAAGAAAAGCTTTACTTTTAAATCAAAATAAATATAAAGATGACTATCCTGATTTGAATATTAGTGCAAACATTTAGAGTTTAATAATACATAGTCTCTAGAGTTTTTAGACTTTCCAAGTCTGTCAGACTTGGAAAGTCTAGTATCCTTTAAACTCCTAGCAAGGTGTTTCACCAAAATAAGACCAATGTTCAACCTTTAAATTCAAATGACTATTAACTGTCAAATAACTCCAGTATAATTTGAATTAAAGCAGTCATTCTTTTATATAAATATCTTATTATCAGTAATTTAAACTGTATCCATAAAGGTTTTTTCTACACGATGGAATAAAGCTAAACCTATCAAAAACATAAATGTAGTAACTCCCAAACTATACAGAAGCATCTCTAAAGTAAAAGCACCTGTCCCAAAGAAAGCATATCTGAATCCTTCTATAATAGGAGCGACAGGATTAAAAGAAAGGTAAAACTGTGCTTCTGGTGAAAGTGCAGACATAGGATAAATCACGGGAGAAGCATACATAAATAGCTGTACACCAAAGGTAACAAGTTGCACTAAATCTTTGTATTTGGTAGTCATAGAAGAAATCAAAATCCCTAATCCTAGTCCTAATACTGCCATGATGATGACAAAGAAAGGAATAGCAAGTAACCAAATATTGGGTTTAAGATCAGTGCCTATAGCAAGATAATAGACATAAAATAGCAAGAAAAGAACCATCTGAATCCCAAAGGAAATCAAACCACTAATCACTGTAGCTACAGGCACCGTAAGGCGAGGAAAATAAACCTTGCCAAACACAGCAGCATTGGCAGTAAAGACATTGGCGGTTTTGCTCAAGCATCCAGAGAAGTAATTCCAGATAGTAACTCCACACATATAAAACAAAAACTGCGGCTGACCATCTGTAGAAATTCCTGCAATTCGTCCAAAAATAATGGTAAAAACCACTGTAGTCATCAAAGGCTGTATGATGTGCCAGAGTGGTCCTAAGATAGTTTGTTTATAGACTGCTACAAAATCTCTCCTCACAAAAAGTGCTACTAAATCTCGGTAACGCCAGAGTTCTCCTAGCCTTAAATCAAACCAGCTTTTTTTTGGGCTAATGATTTCTGTCCATTGCTCTTCAGCTTCTATATTTTGGATTGTTTCGTTCATTGTTATTATTCAATATTAATTCGGTCGCAAAGTTACAAAGTTTATTGATTTGGCATACTAAGAAAGTGCATAAATGGGTTTGCCATATACCACGAAGTAAGAATTTAGGAGATTTTCTTTATTATATAGCACTGGATTCTCTGTCCCAAACTGTAATACTTGTCCACCTGCTTCTTCCACTACGATTTGAGCTGCGGCAGTGTCCCATTCCATCGTAGGGGCAGCTCTTGGATAGACATGTGCTTTTCCTTCTGCAATCAATGTAAATTTAAGCGAGCTTCCCATGCTCAGTAACTCATGAGTTGGATATTGATTGATAAATTGGGTAGTTTCCTCGTTCATGTGTGAGCGTGAAGCAATGATTTTAAACACCTCTGGAAGAGTATCTGTATCATCTGCGAGTAGTTTTTGTCTTTCATCTCCTACTTGTTTGTAGCATCCTTGCCCTTTGAGTGCATAAAAAGTAGTGCCTAACACAGGAGCATGCACCACCCCTAGTACGGGTCTATTTTGGTGAATCAAGGCAATATTGACGGTAAATTCTCCATTTTTTTTGATAAATTCTTTGGTGCCATCCAAAGGATCTACCATCCAGAAGTATTCCCAATCTTTTCTTTCGGAGTACTCAATGCTTTTGCCTTCTTCACTCAATATTGGAAAAGGCGTATCTTTTAAGCCCTCTACAATGACTTGATGTGCAGCTTGGTCGGCAATCGTAAGGGGAGAGTTATCAGCCTTGGCTTCTATCCCAAAGTCAGCAGAATGATAGATTTCTAAAATGGCTTTCCCTGCTTTTTGAGCCACAGAGATGATAAGTTCTTGGTATGGTAATAGTTCAGTATTCATATTTTCAGTATCAAATAACAGTATCGGTTTAATAAAGTTGTTACTTCTTGATTTTCAACGATTTACATCAATTTTTCATTTGGGAATCTTGGAATGATAAGCTAATACAAAAGCTTTTCGTAAGTAATTTCCTATGTTTTCTATATGTCTATGTGGTTGTAAAAAAGCTAAAGTGTTGGTAGTCTGTACGTAACAACTCTAATGTTTCTTTTCCCTAGTTCGTGTCTTCACGAACCAGTATTAATTTTGGCTCGTGAAGACACGAACCGAGGTGCAGTGCGTTTCAAAACAGTTTTTTATCTTGACAATGGTATATATGGTTTTATTATATGATGGCTTTTTGACACACCTTCATATTTCTAAGAGAATGACGGGAAGGTTACTCATTAAATCAATCCCTCAACCTTCACTAAATCAACCCTTTAGCCAGCATGCACTTTTACTTGGCTACCTCTTTTGCCTTTCATTATCTCGAGGCGGCTAGAAGATATACGTTCTTTGAGTTCGCTTACGTGAGAGATGATGCCTACAAGGCGATGTTCTCCATCTAGGTTCATGAGCGTTTGGATTGCTAAATCTAGGGTTTCGCTGTCTAATGTACCAAAACCTTCATCTATAAACATAGAATCTAGGCGAATACCGCCTGCATTGGCAGTAGCTACATCAGCCAGTCCGAGGGCGAGTGCAAGAGAAGTGAAGAAAGTCTCACCTCCTGAGAGATGATCTACCATTCGCTCACCTCCACTGTAGCTATCAAATACTTTTAGGTCAAGTCCTTTTTTTCCTCCCCCTTTGACTACATCCGTTCGGAAAAGCTGATAGCGTTCTTGAGATAAGAAAGCCAGTCTTTTATTGGCATACTGCACTACCTCATCTAAGAAAACAGAAAGTACATAGGTCTGAAACTTCTGCTTAAGGGCGTTTCCTCCATTGGCAAGGTCATAGAGATAAATCGTATGTTCAGCTTGGGCTTCAAGCTTTTCGAGTTCTTTTTGCCCTAATTCTATTTTTTGAAGGCGATTTTGTAAATCTTTGATTTGAGTTTCTAGTTGAGTGATTTGCTCACGGTGTTGCTCTAAGTGCTGCTCTTTTTGGATTTTATCATCTTCCAAGATTTTGATTTCAGGCATTAATTGGTCTTTGAGTTTTTTGCTGATTTGCTCAAGATTTGCTTTAAGAGTGATTTGCCTTGATTTCCAAGTATCTATAGTATTTCGCAGTGTTTGGCGTTCGGCTTCACTCAAAAGAGATGCTTGCATTTCTTTTAAAGAATTAAAGCTTCTTTTCTTTAAATCTCTAGCTAATTTCCTTTCTTTATCATCTAGGCGAGAGGCGAGTTCCTTCAAATCACGCAAAGTAACGTGTTTTTCGGTTTCTTGCTTGCTGATAGTTTCCTTGATTCTATCTTTTTCTAGGTTTAGTTTCTCTAAATCTTCTTTATATTTTTGAATTTCTTTATATGCTTTATTCAAAAACTTATCAATGGTTTTCTCATCTTTAAGCGTTTCATCTTTGGGAAGTTGAGAAAGGAGTACTTTGAAATCCGTATTTTCTTGATTAAATTTTTGAGTCTGAATCTCTAATTTTGAGCGAAGTTGGTTTAATTTATTTTCTAGCTTTTCGGTTTGTTGCTTTAATTCTTGTAGCTTTTCTTTAAGTAGTTTAAGGGCTTTTTGAGCATTTTGAGCAGCAGCAAGCGCATTTTCTATTTCTTCTAATTCTTTTTTAAATACCTCCTCTGCCTTGTCTTTGATATCACCAAGTTGGTCAGCAAAAGCAACTCCCCTCACTTTAAGTTCATTGGCTTGCTTTGATACTTCATCATATTCTGTTTTGGCTTTGTCATAATTAGCTTCTGCAAGCGTTCTTTCTTTTTTTGCTTTCTCAAGGTCTTGGTCACTTACTGTTTTTTCATTGCTTTGAGCAAGATTAGGATGCTCAGTAGAGCCACAGACAGGGCAGGGGAGGGAGCTATCCTTATGCAAAGGCATTGCCAAAACAGTTGCTTGATTTTTACGCCATCGAGTATCTAGCTCATCATAAGCAGTAGATTTTTGAAGACGTATGTTACCAAGATTTTCTAAGTTTATTTGAGCTTCTTTAAGTTGAGTATCTAGTTGGGCGTATTGTCCACGAAGTTCTTTGAGGTCTTTTCTTTGTTTTTCCCAAGCTTGATATTTACTCAATTCAGCTTTATAGAAATCTTCCTTTTGTGCTAAAGTGCTTAGCTGCTCTATCTCTGGATAGATTTCCCCATCGATTTCTTTTTTATTCTCTTGAATCTTGAGTTCTGTTTGTTTAATCTCTAATTCAGACTCTTCTTTTTGTTTTTTGCTTTGGGTAAGCTTTGTTTCTAAGATTTCTTTTTCTTCATATTTGGGCTTTAATTTCTCTAATTGTTCTATCTTTTGTTGTTTTTCTTTGATTTCATGCGCTTGATTCTCTAAGTTTTCGAGTGATTTGGCACATTCTACTTGTTTGGCTTGATATGAAATTAGACGGCTATCTACAGTCTGTGCATGAGCATCTTTGCTAGTGATGTCTTTTTTGATGCCTTCCATCTCATTCAAATCTGCACGGAAAGGCTCTGCGTTTTCAGATTGTTCTAGCTTGGTTTGTTGGGTTTGGTTTTCAGTAGATTGTTGTTCGTGTTGTTGTAGTAGGTTTTCTGCTTCTACTTTATGCTGAAAATTCTCCTGCTGTTGTAAAGCACTTTGGTAAACCTGCTGGGCATTTTGGGTTATTTTGAGAAGAGACTCTGTCTGCCCTTTAAATGTCTGAAGTTCTTGGATTCTGGCTTGGAGGTGATTTTGTGCTTCTGGGATGCTTTCTTGCCCTATTCCTTGCAGTTGGGTTTGAAAACGAGCATTCATGTCATCAAGCTGTTTCTTAAAAAGCTTAGATTTTGTATTGAGTGACTCAGTGATTTTTTCATATACTTCTGCACCAAATATTTGAATCAATATCTGCTCTTTGACACTAGTAGGTGCTATCAGAAGTTCCTGAAATTTACCCTGTGGCAAAATCACAATTTGCTTAAACTGTTGTGCATTAAAGCCTAATATTTTTTCCACTTCGGCTTTGATTTCGGTTATTTTGGTGATAGGTGTGCTAGCTTCTTGGTATTCTTTCTTTAGTTCATTCCAAGTTACTTCACAAAAATTTTGCTTCGTAACGGGTTCATCTTTATTATTAAGATATAGCAATCTTTCTACTTTATAGACCTGCATTGCGATTTTGAAGATAAAGTGAACGTGTGTTTTTACGTCTTTTTCCGCATAATCTGAACGCATGCTTTTCCCTTCCCTTGCACTAGTAGTCTCGCCATAGAGTGCATACGTCATAGCATCAAAAAGAGTAGTCTTTCCCGAACCCGTAGGCCCGTGAATCAAAAAAAGACGACTTTGCTCAAATATCTCAAAATCAATTACTTGCTTGGTTGCAAATGCTCCAAAAGCTTCTATTTCTAATCTGATTGGTTTCATTTGTATTTATCTATTTTAATGCTTTTTAACTTGGTAAGGGAGTGGTTATTTGATTATTAAGTTATTGAGTTATTGGTTATTGAGTTATTAGGTCATTAAGTTATTGAATCTCACTCCCCATTTCTCAATCCTCAATTTTTTTTATTCCAGAAATGACTTCTTTGATGACTTGTTTTTTGTCATTATCTAATTCTTTTTCTGTAAAATTTTTATAAAAATCTTCAAACAACTCTATTTCACTCATAGAAACTACCTGCTCTGTAGTCAGCCTAGATGTATTCATTATTTTGGGTAATTCTGGCCATTTGAGTACCATGGTATTGGGGTAAGCTCTTTGGACTATTTGCATCGCATTTGCGACTATTTCTGTGTTTAGGAGAGAAACTTCTAAAAAATCCTCTTTTTGAGGTGTAGAATCATCTTTTAATATAAATTCTTTTTGGATGATTTCACCTTTAACTCGTCTGACTTCTTTTTGAGGAATTATCTTGATTCGTTCATGCGTAAAGTTCCCATTTTGAGCTATTTCTAGCATAATAACGGACTTATCATACGCTGCTTCAGAAAAAGAATATTTCATCAAAGAGCCTGAATATTTTACTTTACCATCTAAAAAGCTCAAAGGCTTGTGCAAGTGTCCTAAAGCTGTATAATTAAAAAACTCAAAAATTTGCGAAGGAACATACGCCGCACCCCCTACCAAGAGTGTGCGCTCAGAGTCTGAATCTTCTCCCTCAGCTTCTGCCACGAAAGCGTGTCCTATCAGAATAGAGCGTTTGCCCTCAGGGTGTATGGCTTTGATATGATTCAGAATCCAATCAAATACATCAGCATGGCTTTTGATTTCATTGTTTTGAGTAAGATAGCGCAGAGTTTCGGGTTCTGTATAAGGGATAGGATAAAAATAAATCTCTCCAAAATCATCTGATAAAATCACAGGCTTAATTGGCAATGATAAACTCCCTGTGATGTGTAAACCTTGCCTTTGTAATAATCCTGAACCAAAACCTATGCGTTCGGGACTGTCGTGGTTTCCCGCAATGGCTATCACAGGCGTTTTGAGTTCTAAGATAATCTCACTAATGATGTTATCAAATAATTTGACAGCATCTGCAGGTGGAACAGAACGGTCATAAATATCTCCAGAAAGCAATACTACCTCAGGCTTTTGTGTTTTGATGATTTCTAAAAGCTGTAAGAGTGCTTGTTTTTGCTCGACTAAAAGCTGGTAGCTATTAAAAGATTTTCCAAGATGCCAATCGGCAGTATGTAGTATTTTCATGATTTATTAACAAAACAGCCCCTAACCCCCGAAGGGGAATAAAGTGCTTAAAGGTCTATTTAGTGGAAGATAAATTTAATAATGACTTAATAACCAATCACTTACTTATGCCCCTCGTTTCTGACGGCTTACAAATACCATTGTGATTACTTTAAAAGACTCTCTAAATACTCTGTAATATAGTGTAATATAGAGTAGGAGAGTAGTACACCAGATAACCGCTACATTAAACCATAAAGTATCAAAATATCGCCCAAACATCAGCTTGCGAGGGGCAAAGAAATGTGTTCTGAAATTAAGGAAAGAGTTTTCATCTACGATAGGGTCAGTATAGATAGGGTAAATCTTTTGAATTAATTTACCATTAATCTCTACAATTCGGTTTAGTTCATTCTTGTTTTCTACAAGACTCGCCACAGTCTGGTTATGATGATGTTTCATCTTGGCAATAAATTCATCTCTTTGTTGAGGTGTCTTAGTGATAGAGCGAATGTAACGGTCTTTGGCAATACTGGCTATATTGTATTGACGTTTATAATGATTTTTGATTTTGGAGAGATAGGCACGTAATTCTTCTGCTATCTCTGGATTAAATTTCTCTGGAGATAGATTTTTGATTTGTTTAAATTTAATATCAGAGGTGATTTTTTGTTCACGAGTGATTTCGTATTTGATTAGAGCAAGGTGATTTTTGGTTTTTTGCTGTACGCTATCAGTTTTACTATTGTAATGAGTCATGCAAAAAGCTACTTTTGATTCTAATTTAGGAATATAAAAAGTCTTTTTGTACTCAGCCAAAGCCATGTTCTTATCATATTGATAAAGAGGTTGTTGATAAGGATTGTCTTTAAACTGACTCACCATAATTGCTTCAAAAGCCCAGCGAGTGGTCATGATTTCACTAATCACTGGTACTTTATTCTCAGAGGCTAGTTGAGGGTTAATGTCATCAAACTTGACTACGATTCCACCCAAAATCAACTGAGGAATCAGTAAAATCGGAATTAAGATATAGACTGTAATGACTGAATTGAAAGTAGAAGAAATATTTAGCCCAAGCATATTGGCAAAGCAAGCCGAAGAGAACAAGACCATCCAATAATTAAAATTTAAGCTCTGAATCTCCAAAACCCAGTTACCTATCAATACAAAAGTCAAGGTCTGAAAAGCTGAAAAGGCAAACAAAATAGCAATCTTAGAAAGCAAGTAACTACTCCTACTTAAATGTAAAAAAGCTTCTCGTTTAAGTATTTTCGCATCTTTGATGATTTCTTCGGCACTGACTGTTAGCCCTACAAACAAAGCTACAATAATGCTCATAAAGATATATGCTGGGATATTCATGTTGTCAGCAAAGACATATTGGCTGCTGGTCTGGGCTTGGTCATAATGATAATAACGCACAATATAAGAAAGAAGAAATGCCAAAGCAGGTGCTTCTAGGAGGCTAATAATCATATATTGGCTGTTGCTCAGCTTTGCTAGCATATCTCTTTGTGCAAAAATCCTCCATTGTTTGCGTCTTCGGGGAATACTAAGGGTGCTTTCTGGGATTTCAGTTCTGCTTTTTACCTTTTGTTCTTTAACTTTTTCTTCATAAAATTTTCGCCAAAGGACAGGGGAAGTCTTGCGTTGGTCTGTATATCGTCCATATTCATCCACTACTTTTGCCTCTATGATGTTAAATATCTGTTCTGGGCTGACTGTTCCGCAATTGGGACAAACCCCCTGATCGCTGTTAATGAGATTGGCAATGCTTTTAAAATAAATAACTGCCTCGATAGGATTGCCATAATAAATCTGATAGCCTCCTACATCAAGAATCACTAAGCGGTCAAACATCTTGAAAATATCTGAGGAAGGTTGGTGAATGACCACAAAAATCAATTTGCCTTTGAGAGAAAGTTCTTTAAGCAAATCCAAGATATTTTCTGAATCATTAGAAGAAAGTCCAGAAGTAGGCTCATCCACAAACATCACTGCGGGCTCACGCAAAAGCTCTAAGCCAATATTCAGGCGTTTTCTTTGTCCACCACTGATGGTCTTTTGGAGAGCATTGCCCACTTTGAGATTAGCTATTTCGGATAATCCAAGGCTTTGGAGTGTTTTATTGACTAGTTTTTTGATTTCATCATCATTGTATTCTCCAAAGCAAAGTTTG
>Ga0163144_10010738_pt1 | contig 19477 bp, 16 predicted proteins | sample OliLak19BULKMAT1_FD_123175 | JGI IMG/M metagenome (GOLD analysis project Ga0163144, IMG submission 123175) | Freshwater microbial mat bacterial communities from Lake Vanda, McMurdo Dry Valleys, Antarctica - Oligotrophic Lake LV.19.BULKMAT1 | ecosystem: Environmental > Aquatic > Freshwater >... | reverse complement strand
GGTAAGGGTATGAGATATATTAGAGACATATGCCTAATACTAGGTATATTGGTAATGCAAACTTTATTAAACCCTAATTGGGCATTTTCTCCATTAGAGGTTCTTCCAATTTCTGAAACATATAATGATCAGTGGATTTATATTGGTCCAATGCTTGATTTGACAGATAAATTAAATTTTGTCAGTAATAACTATGATAATCGCTTATATTTTTTTGAACGTTTTTCATGGTCAATCCCCGGAGGCATTGCCTATCAAATATTCTCACCTGTGATTGCGAATTATATGCTCAAATTTGGGGTTTATATGCTATCTGTTATAGGCGTTTATTGGGCGCTCAGTAATTTATTTGGACACAGAACCGGGTTATTTGCAGGATTATGTTTAGGGGGATATGCCTGGTTTTTGCGTTCAGCAGGCTGGGATTATGTAGATGGTATTGGTATTGGTTATTTCTCCATGACATTTGCCTCAATGATAGCAGCCATTTACTCCCAGAAAAAGGCAACTTGGCGAATAACTTGTTTTTTAACTGGTGTGTTGATATGCAACCTTATCGTAACAAATTTATATTGGGTATTTTTTGTCCCACACCTTTTGATTATAGCATTATGGCTTAATAATCGCAAAAATCGTCGTCCTATCATTCAAAGCATTATATGGAGTGTTACAGGCATCTGTGTTGTAGCATTTGGATATGCCTTCATCTCATATGTTATTCAAGGTGAATGGCTTTTTCTGAAAAATAGCATTACGGTAGCACTCAATTTAGTTGAGAAAAGTAAAGATTTTTGGCATCTTATCAATACAAATTTATATGGGGCAATGACTCCTCATTACCATGTTATACCCTTATTGATTTTATTAGGAGGTATAAGGATTTTAACCTCTAAAAATCATACTCCCCTTATGCCTTTTCAGCGAATGGTGTTATTGCAGTTGTTATGGCTATATGGGCTATTAACGCTTTTACATATTTATACACAGCCTTATCTTATCATGGTTATTTATAGTTCTTATCTCATCCCTGCCACTTTTCTTTGTTTAGGAGGATTTATTGCACCCACTATCGAATCACTTTCAGAAAGACGCTTTTTTTATTCTGTTGTATTAATCGCCGTAATTGTATTACTCCCATTTGCTTTATCTGTTGCGTTCCCGATATTTGAAATATGGCAAAATAATACAATTATCTTGCTATTATGTGTCGCAATTATTGGCTTAAATGTATTATTTATTTCTAAAATACGGCTTATACTATTGTTTGGAAGCATTATCTTATTTGGATGGATAAGTAGCAATCAAATTTTTGTTTTTCGGGCAGATAGGCTTCGTGGGCAAGAAACATTCGCTATCGTTTTCGATGCCTATGAAGCCATACAAAGTCATTACACCCAAAATAACATCCGTGATGTTCAGTTCATTCAAGATGCAAGAAATTCTACTAATATTCCACTTGCCATACCCTCTTTATTATATTTTGATGCTTACTATTTGCGAGCGGCAATTTTCATTGAAGAAAATCCTGACACTATCATCATATCAGGTATGAGTTCGGTTAATCAGGTATTTAATAGAGTTTCAATAGGACAAGAAACCCAAAAAACTGTGTTAATAATCCGCTATCCCGATAGCCTTAATAAGTTTATAGAGAACTATATGACTAATAATAGATATGAGATAGAGGAAGAGGTGGAAATTAGTCGCTATGGGATGACCTTTTACATGTACTTTTTATCTATTATGCCAAGAAGCCTTTTTAATTCTCATTCAGAATTTCTTTATGAGTTTGATGATTTTCTAGGAGATGGACTTACTTTATGGGGATTCGACAATATAGAGTTAGATAATCAAGAGACTTTTCGCTGGACGAATAAATTAACATCTAGTCTTACCGTAATTATCCCAAACGACCAATTTACAACTAATGAGACATATCAAATCTCCTTCTTAGTCAATACTCTTGAACAAGACGTCTTAGAAACTATCAGCCTATATATAAATGGGATTTCAATAGACTTAACCCGTACACCACAGGGTAATAAAACGCTTATTGAGGGTTCTATAACAAGTGATGTGTTAAACCAAGATAAGTTAGAATTGGTTTTTCATACAGATAGATTAAGTAATCTAGCCGAACTAGGATACCAAGACACACGACACTTAGGTTTTGCTTTATATTGGGTAAAAATAATCCCATTAAACTAAAATCATCACTAAAAATATAAAGTGAAATGAACTTGACAAAATAGGTGTATTTTGACAGATTGAGTACACACTTTGCACACCCACGGGTGCTGAAGCACCAGTCTCGTTCTCCAAACCCCGTGAACAGGGTTATTTTTGCGTATCTAATGTAAATTGCATCTTTCTCAACCGACAAAATGGGCATATCAACCCAGTTTTAACGGGTTTCGGTGGTTTACCGCCTGCCATATCTCAGAAATTTGCTTATTGATGCACGACCAGTCCGTTTAATTTCACATAGGGCGTAAAATAAGAAGAACTTCCATCCTACTAATTTGTCCTTGTTTAATTCTATCCATGCCATCTATACAGTCACCCAAGATGATTTTTTCTGATAATCTGTCCGCCTATTAAAGGTGCGGAGTCTGCAAAAACACCGCGAGGTGAATGGATAAATTTTAATGATGTTGGGTAAATTTTTCTTTAAGATGACCTATAAGTAGGATAATGCTCATGCTCTTCGGTCTCATCCTATTGGCAACCCCCTATGAGACAAGAATCCCCAAAAACCGTTATTATGAGACGATTTCCCGATACCCAAGACCGCTTGATAGACAGTTATATTGAAAATTCATGCCTATGAACTGCAAAACACCATAAAACTTGAGCATCATAGTATGTATTCTGACAATTATGCCATAAACACCCGTTTTCCTGTCCAAACCATACAAATAAATTCGGCACAATATAGGACGGAAAAATGACGCAACATTGTGTACAATATGGTCTAATTTGTGATAATACCGTTTTACTCCCATCTCCTGCCCTAGCAGGCGAACATACACTCAAAATAACCATACGGGTTTAGCCCCCTCTCCACCCTGTGGGGAGGGGGTTGGGGTGGGGATAAAAATAATCACAAACACACTCATTCACATCCATTAGGAGGGACTTGTTTTACATGCCACAGGATAAAATCGCGGAACTTCGCACACAAATTGACAGCATCAACCTGCAAATCCTCGAATTGCTCAACAAACGCGCCACAGTCGCTAAAGAAATCGGCGTGGAACAATCTGCTATTGGCACAACCTTTTATGACCCCCAACGGGAAGCCTATATGCTCACCCAATTGGAACTTAACAATAAGGGTCCCTTTAGCAATGAGGTGATTAAGGCACTATTCAAAGAAATATTCCGCGCCTCACTCGCATTAGAAGAAAAAGAAGCGCGTGCCAAATTGCTTGTGCAACGCAAAACCGCCCAAGACCGCACCATTGTGGAATTGCCCGATGGCACAAAAATCGGTGACGGCTCGTTTCAATTGGTCGCAGGCTCGTGCGCGGTAGAGAGCTATGAGCAGATGGACGCGGTTGGCGAAGCACTCGCTAGTCGTGGCGTGAAAATCATGCGTGGCATGGCATACAAACCCCGCACATCACCTTATGACTTTCAGGGATTAGGCGAAGAAGGGCTAAAAATTGCCCGTCAGGTGGCAAATAAATACAATATGCTCGTCACCAGCGAAATTATGGATATGTCACAAATCGGCATGATGTCCGATTATGTAGATATTTTCTGGATTGGCGCTCGCAATATGCAAAATAGTTTCTTGCTCCGTGCCTTGGGCAAAGTGCGCCAGCCAGTATTCCTCAAACGCGGTTTGGCGGCGACATTGGAAGAATGGGTGTATGCGGCAGAATATATTGCCAGCAGTGGCAACCCCAACGTGATTCTCATTGAACGGGGCATCCGTACTTTTGAGAAATGGACGCGCAATACGCTCGATATTAGCGCCGTACCTCTCATCAAACTCGAAACGCACTTGCCCATTATCGTGGATGTATCTCATTCGGCGGGACGGAGCGACCTCGCTATCCCCCTGTCTAAAGTGGTAAAAGCCAGTGGTGCAGATGGTCTGATGGTCGAAGTCCATCCCAACCCACCCGTTGCCATGAGCGATGCCAAACAACAACTCACCATACCCGCTTTTCACAAACTGATGGATGAACTTGGCTTATAGACGCAATATCAAAATTTATCACCTGCTCAATATCACCAGTTCCAGCGCATTTATCAACGGCAACTGGATATTTTTGTGGTTGCGGGTCATGACCTTTGGGCAATTGGGGGTGGTGGATGCCACCGCCTTTGCCTTTGGGTTATTTATGGAAGTCCCCACAGGCGGGCTATCCGATATGATGGGCAAGCGGTGGACGCTCATCCTCTCCATGTTCCTCAATGGATTGGGATTTTTTATCATGGGTGCGGCGACCAGTATTTGGGGGATTGTTGTGGGCTTTTGGTTCACCCAAACCGCATGGGCATTTTATTCTGGTGCGGCAGATGCGATGGCGTATGACTCACTCAAGACCATCGGAGAAGAATCGCGCTATGACAAAGTGGTGTCGTTCACCAGTTCCATCTCGTTATTCACGGTGGGGATATGTTCGCTCATCGGCGGATGGATGTATAACATAGATGTACGCCTGCCCCATTATGCGTGGGGGGTGATGCTGTTCATCGGCTTTTTTATCGCATTGGGGATAAAAGAACCCCCGATAGACACCGTAAAATTCACCATGAAGAATTATCTCAATCAACTTTCACAAGGATTTAAGCAACTGGCACGTCCAGAATTGCGCTATTTTACGCCGTTGATTTTTGCCACATTGGGCGTGCATTACCTGTTCATCTTTGGGCTAATTCAACCCACAATGGCGACTGATTTTGGCTTTTTTGCCGATGAACAAGCAATCGTCTTTTCGATAATGGCATTTACCGCCGCAGGGGCAATGTTGCTTGTACCATTTATGCGTCGACATATCAGTGATATGCGCGGATTAATCATTTTGGCGTTATTATTAGCGATGCTGTATTTTATCGCCACCACCCAACCCACGATGATTATAGGGGCATTGGTACTCATTTCATTGCGATGTGTGGGCGGATTATCTTCGTCATGGGCATCCATTGTGGTCAACCGCGAAATTCCGTCAGAATACCGCGCTACCACCTTATCCACTGTGGCACTCCTCAGCAAAATTCCGTATATCGTCACGGCGATGATTGCGGGCTTACTGGCAGAAAATAGACAATTCAGCCTATTCTATTGGGGGGTTATTGTTTTCTTGATTAGCATTGTGGTCAGCGTAAGCATTGCCTATCGGGTCTATCGCAAGCCACTCACCCACCCAGCGATTGCACCCACGCCCTAAGTGACGGCACACTGTTGATAGTCACACGCGACACATCACGGTTAATCCGTTTGACCAGACCACTCAAAACATCGCCAGGTCCAATTTCGATGAACAATGTCGCCCCACTATCGCGTATCATCACCTCAATAGATTCCCGCCAACGCACCGAATGGGTCAATTGCCGATTCAACTGAAAGCGAATATCTTCTAGGGCAATCATCGGCACACCGCTCGCATTGCTATACACACAATTTTCGGGGTTCTTAAATGGGGTATTGCCGAGTGCATTGCTAAATTGCCCCGTGACTGATGACATGAGAGGGGAATGTGCCGCTACACTCACCGCGAGACGAATCGCTTTTTTTGCCCCGCGTGATTGTGCCAAGCCTACCGCATAATCTACTGCACGCTCAAATCCAGAGATGACCACTTGCCCAGGACAATTGTCATTAGCAACCACCACCACTTCCCCGATATGCTCTGTCGCTTCTAGGCAAACAGCTTCTACAGCATCCAAATCCATACCAAGCAACGCCGCCATCGCACCTGGGCGCAATTCACCCGCTTTGGTCATCAAGCGCCCACGTTCACGCACCAAGCGCACACCATCCTCAAACGACAAGGCACTGCCCGCCGTGAGCGCCGTTAATTCTCCCAAGCTATGACCTGCCGCCAAAAATGGTTTTGCCAGAGGCGCTTCTTGTTGCAAAGCGCGGAGCATAGCAACACTACATACATAGACGGCTGGTTGGGTATTGATGGTCGCGTTGAGCGTGGCTTTATCGCCCTCAAATATCAATTTGGTGAGCTTAAAACCCAGAATATCATCGGCTTGGTCAAATACTTGGCGCGAAACGGGATATTCGGCATAAAAATCTGCCCCCATACCCACATATTGCGAATTTTGACCGGGAAATAAGAAGGTGCTACGCAACCAATCAATCACGATGATACTCCTCGTATAAAAGATAAAACCGCGCTAATTTTAGCACGGTTTTATCAGTTTTCAGAACAGGGAATTAAAGAATTAGTCTTCTTTAGGTTCAAAGATTTGTTGACCCTTATATTGCCCTGTGGTTGGATTCACATGATGCGCGAGGCGGAATGTGCCATCTTCATCAGCCACAATGTTTGGCAATGACAAAAAATCATGAGCGCGACGACGATTACGACGGCTCTTCGAGACTTTACGTTTTGGTAATGGACCCATGCTGAGTTTCCTTCAGATTATCTTTTATCGGCAGTAATTAGAATGAAAAGTATAGTGGCAACATGCCCGTTGTGTCAAGATACACACAAAAAACTAGGCTATCCGTCATAAACAATTTGCACATTCGATTATTGGCTATTACAATAAAGAAATGCCCAGTTTAATCTCTCTTACAAGTCAATGCGAATTTGTGGCATGTGATTTTATCCTGTATGACAAAAGAAATAACTCTTCTATCATAGCATAAATAGGAGGGTAGATATAACAATTTTTTATGAATTTTTAGCTCATCATCTCATAGCGAATGGGCAATATAATTGTACATTCAGCATGATTATCCGCATTATTGATAATCACAATTTCGCCACCGATTAGCGCAACGAATTTTTGTACAATAGAAAGCTGTTGTGGATGCAAAAACAGATTCTTATTATCATGTGCTACATCGCGTATTAAACGTAAGTACCACTTCTTATCACCTACACGACCACATACCAAAAGAATAGCGGTATTTTCTCCACTACTATTGATGCACTTTATCAGCAAATCAGCAAAGATAGTCTGTATCGCCGAATAATGGTGAAAAATCATATTCGGAGCGTCTGGCAAAATATCAAATTGCAAAGTGATATTTTTATAACTCGCATCAACTTTTTGGCGTTCAACAACATCTTGCAATAAGTTTTTAATATCGAATTCACTGGCATGAATCCGAAAATTATCTGTCTCTAGCCTAATTTGATCGCTTAACATACCAAGAGACCCCAAGCAAAGTTCCCCATTCTTCAAAATAATATCCAAATAGTCCATTTTCCACTGTTCAGGAAAGTGTTGATAGACTTTTGAATATCCTATAATCGTGGTCAACTGCGCCCGCATTTCAAACGAATAATATGTGATAAGTTGACCAATGACATCGGCATCAACAACAATTTTTCGACTCATACGATTATCCTTATCATACCTAATATGAAATAAATTGAGATATGAGCCAACCCTTGCCATTGGGTGATTACGCTTCTATCTTCTATCAAGAAATTTCCTCATCACTGATGGCGATACGATACATACCGCCAGTCGCATGTGATTTTGTGCGACTAGCGATATTCTGGGCAAAAAAGCAGATTAATCTTTTAATCCTGCCAATAAATTACCCAACAAGGTTTTATCAGTGAGGCTATCGGGTTCAAAACGCATATCCCCAACCGAAAAACCGGTTGAATCTGCCGATATAACCACCGATTCACGCATCAAAGCAGATAAATCAACCGAGCGATTGGCTTTATCCACCACCGCCAGCAACAATACACCCGCTTTGCTACCGCGTTCTATCAAGGTCGCCAGACGCTCTTGTGCTTTGGGATTTAATCCATTGGACAAATCGGCAACACATATCATGTGATAGGGTACAAAAATTTTAGCTTGTGCATTATAGGCAGTTAGGGTCTTATAGACTATCCCAAGATGTTCTTGGCTATATTGGCGGATATGATGCAATGCCTCTTGTAGTCCGTCATTAATTTCATCCGCATCACGCAATAGACCCTCTCCCCCAAATGATTTAGGGAGGCGCTTGGCAAATGACAGCGTATTCTCTGTGACATCTATCAGTGTGAATTTTGCCGTTCCAGATGGCACAGTCAACAACAAGCGCATGATAATAGACTGCAACAAGGCTTGTGCTTTGGCGAATTGGTCGGTATTAGCAACAATGATAAGGTGTTTATCTGTTTGGAACGGGATAAGCATGGGGACAGTTGCTCCCTGTGCATCATCCCCTAAATACTTGCCCAAACGAATAACATCTGGAAATGTCGTTGGTCGGGTTGGCTTACGGATGAATGATTCCCATAAAGCCTGTTGCCATTCTCGCGCAACCGCCCCTAAATCGTCAAATACCGCAGTGGCACGGGCATGAATGGCATCCATCTTGGCGTGCATCTCAGTTTCGGCATGAGCGATTTGTGCCTCATAATCGGCATCTACACCTGTTTTTGTCTGTTCAATCAGTGTGGGGAGTTGGTCAGTTTCAAATGTCGCTAATCCTGCCAGCGCATCCACCAACGATTGGTCAAAAGATGTGAATTGCATGATGAGCGCATCGTCTAAATCGGGTTTACGGCTAAATATCCCGCGCCTTCCGCCATTATCCAAATACTTAGCAATGGCTTCATCAGCCCGAATCAGGGTTTTGAGCGCATCAAAATCTGATTTTAATGTGTCTATGTGCGCGTGCCATTCTGGAAGGGTTAATATGAGGGAATTAGCGACTGTCCCAACAGCAGGCAATTTACCCAAATCGTCTAAATCATCGCGTAAGTCGGTCAACTCCTCTGCTAACGATTGGACTTGTTGTTGAATGGTTGTGAAATCGAGCCGAAGGTTATCGGCATCAATTCGCTTGACGATACGGTTTTTATCCAATTCCGCCACAAAAGCTGTGTAATCTGCCTGTGCTTGTTCAATTTCATCTTGAAATGGGCGTAATGTTGCCACCAATTGTATTGTATCTGGGACGATTTGGGTCATATTGCTCACCTTTCACTAATTGCCAATAGGCTCATTTTATAATTGATGCAAAATATCTGCAAAGGTTTGGATTTCTTCTCATGAATTTTTAGGGCAACAAGTCGTCATGGTTTAAGGCTTCTGCCCTACAATAAACACGCGCATCATCGGCATAATTCATGGCTTTTTCGGCATTTTGAGAAATAACTTGCATAAACTTGTCATCCCAATGTTGAGGCATACTGTGATAAATACCTGCATAGCCTTTGATGCTGACGAAATACACTTTTAGGTGAAATACAAAGTAATTGACAAATTCGTGTCTCACTTTACTCGCTTCCAGAGATACTGTAGGTATCCCATCAAACGGATTGATACCCCCTGCAAGGCTAGATGCTTCTTCTGAGTGAGAATCATCTGAGTGAGAATCATCTGAGTGAGAATCATCGGACAAATCAGCACGATTATCATCTTCTGTGCCATCCATCAATTGGCGTAACACCTCACCAAAGCGGTCTATTTCTGCGAGGGTGTTATAGTGTGCCAAGCCAACCCGTACCATGCCGTGTTCGGTATGCCCCAAACGCGCCATAATTTCTACGGCATAATAATTCCCATCCCACACATAAATATCGTGTTTGGCAAAATGTTGGGCAATTTCATGCGGGGTATATTTGTCGTGGATAAAAACCACTGTAGGGCATCGTTCATCGAACCGTGTGCGGTCTGTGATGCCAAAAATCTGTATGCCACTGGTGCCTTCTAGCACATTTAATAGCCGTGATATGAGGGTTTTTTCGTATTGCCGAATCCCTTCCATGCCCATCTTGAGCGATTTAGCGCGGTCAGTATAAGCAGAAAATTGGTCAGAATACGCCATACAATAGTCTTGTCCAATTTTCTCTATATAGTCTATCGTACTTCCCACCGCAAAAATCCCCTCAAAATTGGGTGTTCCTGTCTCCCAACGATACGGTGAGTAATCTTTTGCAGGACGTACCTTATACGCAGGGAGCGATTCTAATAAGTCATAGCGCCCCCATAAAATACCGACATGCGGACCAAAAAATTTATATGCCGAGCAGAGCAAAAAGTCACAGCCAAGCGCAAGCACATCAATCGGCACATGGGGGGCAGATTGCACCGCATCCACCACACACAACGCCCCCGCCGCGTGTGCCATCTGTGAAATTTGTGCCACAGGATTGAGCGTCCCCACCGCATTAGAACAATGCACTGTCGCCACTAATTTTGTGCGGTCATTCAACGCCCCTTCCAGCGTATTGAGGTCGAGTGTGCAGTCCTCTAGGTTAATATCCACCCAGCGCACAATAAACCCGTGGTCTTCTGCAATTCGCAGCCATGGGGCGACATTGGCATCGTGATCCATGCGTGTGAGGATAATTTCATCCCCCGCTTTCATCGTCTGTGCCAATGAACGGCTTAAACTAAAGGCGAGCGTGGTCATATTTGCACCAAACACAATCTCATCGGGATTGGTCGCACCCAAAAAATCTGCCACTTTTTGCCGTGCATTGTGCATCATGGTATCGGTCATTTTGCTGGTGGCAAATGTCCCACCCTGATTAGCATTCATCACGGTGAAATATTCACTAAACGCATCCATCACGCTATATGGAACTTGTGACCCTGCGGGGTTATCAAAGAAAATCGGCGCATTTGGGCGGGATACAGATGGAAAAAACGCACGGATTTTATCTACTGGAAATATCATCATAAGCCTTTCTGAGAAATTGTATACAAAAAAATGCAAAAAATGGATTATATTGAGGTGCAATATCAGTGAGTATATGCTACTCTAGGGAGTAGAGTTATGCCAACTGTGAGAAACTATGGACACAACAATTACCCTTAGCGAACAAAATCGTCAACTGCTCCAAGAGATTAAACGCCGTACCAACCAAATGGCGGCGATTAAAGTCGTCACCAGTATGGTGGGACAATCTCTCGATTTAGAAAAAACACTCGCCACCGCGCTCGAAATTGCTGTTGAAATTGTAGACGCAGAAGCTAGTGGCATTAGCCTGATAGACCATGAGGCAGATGAATTGGTGCTACGCGCCCAACGCGGCTGGATTAACGACTTTGTGGTCACAAATCCCATGCGTATCCCGTTGGGAATGGGCATGTCTGGTGAAGTATTTGAAAAAGACGATGTGGTCGTCTATAACAACCTCGATGGCACACAAGATTATGCTGTCCCTGGGTTTCGGCGCGAACATTTCCGTTCTATTGCCCTCGCTCCCATGCACGCACGCGGGCAAATCATCGGTATTTTGAGCATCATGAGCAAGCATGTCAATAGTTTTGATGATGAATTGGTCTCGGTTTTGCGCGTGGTCGCCGATACAGTCGGTGTCGCATTAGAAAATGCCCGCCTCTATACCGAAAGTATCGAGCAAAAAAAACGCCTATCCGCCATTTTGGATGCAACGGCAGACGGCATTATCGCCACCGACCAAGATGGACGGGTGCGCCTCATCAATAATTCTGCCGCCCGTATGTTATCGCTCAAAAGTGAACGGGTAGTTGGCACCCCCCTGCGTGAATTACCCCTGCCCCCCCGTGTGCGCGATTCGATTTTGCGTCCATTGTCGTCTGATGAAGAAGAAAAAATCTTTCAGGTGACACTCGACAACGAGCATGTGATAGCGATTCTCATTTCGGCAGTCATTAACGACAATCCCCTCATAGACAGCCCAAAACAAGATGGTTGGGTGATTGTTCTGCAAGATGTGACGCACATCAAACAGGCAGAAATTGCCCGCGCCCAATTTATGCAAGCCGCCGCCCATGATATGCGAAATCCGTTGAGTGTGACCTATAGCTCTATTATCACGCTCAACAAATTACTCACCAAAAAAGATGCCGCCGTCGAAGAAATTATCCATCTGGCATTGGGTGGGTTAGACCGCCTACGCACCCTCATTGATGATTTATTGCATCTGGAACATATAGAGAGTGGCTATGGCTTTAAGCTCACCGAATTTAGCCTGTTGGATGTGTTGCATGAGGTGAATAAAGAGAGTTTTATGCTGATGGTAGACAAAGCCATCACCCTCACGCTGGATGTCCAGCCCGATATCCCGATGATAAAAGCCGATGTGCGTTGGTTCAAACGCGCCCTACACAATTATTTGGGCAATGCCACCAAATACACCCAGCGGGGTGGCGCAGTGAAACTCAAAGTATTCACCAAAACCGACTTTTTGCATGTCGAGGTCATAGACAACGGACCCGGAATACCCCTCAGCGCCCATGCCCACCTATTCGAGCGATTTTACCGTGTGGATGGCAACAAGGCAGAGGGCAGTGGCTTGGGCTTGGCGATTGTCAAATCGGTGGCGATTGCACATGGTGGAGATATCTATTTGCGAAGCAAACCGGGTGAAGGCACAACTTTTGGCTTCACCATTCCGCTCAATCCACCAGAGAAATAGTGCCTACCGCTTAAGCGAATCGAACAAGATAACGAGTATCATCAAAATCACGATAAAGCTCATGCCCAATGCCACCAAACGCACTGTTGTTGGCATAAATTTTCTCGCTTGTGCAAATTGTTCTTCTTTGACCATTGACGATTCAGATGCCGATGCAATAGCACGTTCTTCTGCTACGACATTTGCCACCAATGCGTCCGTATCCAAAATCGGGGCGAATGTCTTTTCTGCCACATAAGGCGCGACCACCTGTGCCAAGCCATTAATGCCCGATTGCATCACCATAACGTTGATGGTGGCACTTTGTTGCTTGTCTAGTCCTATCAAATCTTCTGGCAACGGATGGGGCAGTTCTGCCCCATCCACAAAAACCAATAGCATCGGACATAAAAATTGTAACCCCAATTGCACCGCCATGCGGTCATGTGGGTTCAGATTGGGTTCATCGGGATTTTGTAACCAGTCTGGGTCTATCACCACAATAAGCATATTGGCTTGTTTCATCGCCATACGAATGGCATTAGCGGGGTCATCGGATGCTTTGGCGATATTTTTGATGGTGGTGGTTTGCATGTCATACCGCATATCCAGCATATCCACTATTTTTTCGGTAACTTTGCTAGAGGTCTCTCTGGCACTGATTAAAAACATGGCTATTCCTCCGCTACGATAGAATCCACAGAAATAAGATTACGTTTCATCACTTGTGATTTAAGCTGACCACACCCCGCATCTATATCAATGCCACGCCGCACCCGTATGGTCACAGAAACCCCATAAGACTCTAAAATATCAGTAAATTCTTGGGCATTATTGGGGGTAGATGGGTCGCCATCATAACCCGTTGTGGGGTTGAGCGGTATCGCATTCACATGGCAATACATCCCTTGCAACAATTGCCCCAATGCGTGTGCCTGCTCTGCGGTATCGGTTTTTCCTTTGATGAGCGCCCACTCAAACGTGACACGCTTGCCCGTTTTTTGGATGTAATAACGGCACGCCCGCATCAATTCTGGCAAATCCCACTTTTTGTTAATGGGGAGCAATGCACCACGTTCTGCATTGGTGGCGGCATGAAGGCTAATGGCAAGGCGCACTTGTAAGCCTTCATCGGCAAAACGGCGAATTTGTGGCACAAGCCCCACCGTACTGATGGTGATATGACGTGCGCCAATGCCCAAATCATCCATCAGCCGATGTATTGCCTTGAGCGATTCGTCATAATTGTGAAATGGCTCGCCCATGCCCATCAATACCACATTGCTCAGTCGCTCCCCTTCTGCATGAAGCAGTGAGGCAAATCGTGCCGCTTGCTCAAATATCTCATCTGCCGTCAAATGGCGGGCAAATCCCATTTGTCCAGTGGCGCAAAAAACACACCCCATCGCACATCCCGCTTGGGTAGATATACACGCAGTACGGCGGTCATCATCATAAGGCATGAGGACAGATTCTATCAGTTGACCATCTGGCAGATGATAGAGCCGTTTGGTCGTCCCATCACGGCTGGATTGCTCGGCAGAGACGGTCAATGTGCCAATGGTCGCCTCATCTATGAGCCGTTCACGCAAGGGCGCAGGCAAATTGGTCATGAGAGTTATATCGGTGATAAAACTGGTATACAGCCAATCCCACACCTGCCCCGCCCGAAACTTTGGGTATCCCCATGCGATGATGATGTCGGTTAATTCGGTCTTGGATAGGGTATATAAATTAATTTTTTCGGTCATGACTTGCGCTCCGTACGCCAATAAATGGCAAATAGAATGGCTAATGCCACCATCGCTAACGCGAGGATGACCGTCACTAATACCCCGCTATCGGTTGTCGCCTCAATATCGCCCTCAATTTCTGGGAACGGTGTTGGTGGCACTTCAATGGGAGGCAATGTGGGCAAAGGGGGTGGCGGGTCAATAAATCCCGCAGGGCGTGGGGTGATGGTCGCAGGACGTGGTGTGTTGGTGATGGTAGGCGTGAGCGATGGCAAGGGTGTCGCGCTCAATACACCCGTCACAGTGGCGGTGGCGGTATTGGTAGCCGTGTTCGTGGGTGTATTGGTCATGGTTGGCGGAAATGGGGTAACACTCGGTGTTTCGCTTGGCAACGGTGTTGGGGCAGTATATAAACTCACCAACGAAGCAGATTGTGCCTGTTGGGTGAATATCCAGTTATTCACTGCGGGTATCAACGCTTCTGCGGATGCCCCCACTGCCGTCTCATAGGCTTGGGCAAATGGGTCACTGCTCCGCGCCAATTCAAAAAGAGCAGGCAATCCGAGCCGTTGCGCCATGTATAAGGTCATCACAACACTTTGTGAACGCCATAAGTCGAGGCGGGTGGTATCTGCTGTGTTCATTTGCGCGAGGGTGAATAGTGTGTTGGTACGTGATGCGGTTTTTATCGCCTCTAATGCGCTTTGCTTATCACTGAGGGTATAGAGCGACAAAATCCCCCACCGAAACCATTCTGGCATATCCCGATTTGCCCATAGCGGGGCATAAAAAGAGTCTCCCATGATGCGCGTAAGCTGGTCTATCAACCCAAAATCATTCATGACCAATTGGTAATTCATGCGGTTTAGGAGTGTTGTCAATACCTCTGTATTGCAAGTCGCTTCATTATCGCCCGTCTGTGAGGTGATAACATCCACTGTCACACACGGGTCAAAACGGGTTTGTGGTTCTTGTATGGCAAAATTAAACACGGGATTATTCCCTGTATTTTGTGCCATTTGGTCATAAATGGAAGCCAACCGATTGCGAAGCTGTGAGGCAGAGATAATATCGTCTGTGGTGAGAAAATTTAACCGATTTTGAGGGTCGCGGTTTTCTGTCCACATGGTTTGTGGATGCTGATAGGCAAAAACACCCCGTACAGATGCCGTTTCGGTCTCTGATAATATCACTTGCCATTCATAAGCGACCAACGCATTGAGGGGCAATGGATTGGTAGGTGGAATTTGCCATATCAGATTAATTTCCGTGAATGGGCTAGTGACAGTTGCCGATGCGCTAATTTCTGCCAACTCAATAAGGCGTGATTCCGCTTCATCCTCCACCGTCATCACCAACCGAATATCTTGAATGGCGCTGAGTGGTCGGTCTATCACCAAAAAGAAATGTACCGCCACTGGATAGAGCAATTCCTCGCGCCAGTCATAAATGTAATCTGGCACATCGGGGCGCGGGGTGGATGTAGCGGTAGGTGTTCCGCGTGTGGGGGCGCGACTGGGTGTTTCTGATGGCATTGTCACCATCACGGTTGGTTCTGGCGATGGTGTAGATGACGGTGTTGGGTCATCCTGTGCCAAAATGGGTGTGGTCATGCCTATACATAGAATGACAAATAGAGTGAGGATGTGCAATTTTTTCCTCAATGGTCATATCCCCGCAGACGATAAAACTAAGATAGATAACAACAATTGGGCAAAATTATAGATAAAATGGGCAATTATGGCGGCGGTTGTGCTAGAACGATTGCGAATATGCCCCAATGCCAACGAAATGCAGATAAGAACAATGATAGCAGGTGATAGGATACTTTGGGTATGCAAAGACACAAAAAATAATGTAATCACCACATTGCCAAAAATCGGTTGCAATGCCCCTCTGAATAAAATTTCCTCGCCAATGGCGGCGGTTGCCGAAAGCAGAAAAGCCAATGGCAATGTCGAGACCACTGTAGATAGGCTGTCATTGGCGCGGTTCATCGCCTCAATATTTTGCATTTGCTCTGGCGCAAATAGGGTAATAATGATGCCGATAATCACCCCAAACGACCATAAAATACCGAGTAACCCCACCCCGCCACCAATGCCCCAGACCCAATCTTGACGGGTTGGTAGGCGCAATCCCAAACGAGCGAGTGTATCGCCCCAATTACGACGAATCGCCCACCCCACACCCAAAAATGCCGCAATAACCTGTAGCCATAACTGGATGAGCAAATCGGTCACACTAACGCCTTGTTCTGCGATAGATTGCGCCAATCCGTCTGTACCACCCTGAGCTAAAAATAGAATGATTTGCGATATGAGGAACAATAGCATCATCACAATGGCGGTAGTATGCACCCATGACTGTGGATTGTAGGTCTTGATAAGACCTGCGATGCTCATGCGAAATGAGGGCGATGTTATAGTGGAATAAGCAAAAAAGGTGGTGAACGCGGTCAATATAACCCCAATGACCACCGCTACACCGCTAATTTGTGGGACAACCATATCTTGTGTGGCAAATTGTTCGGCATTTGCACCAGCAGAGGCACTTAACACCAAAAAAGGGATGAATAGACTGATGAATGACACCACAACAAACAACAAGGTACGCATCATGGTCAATCGGCGGTCTAAATGCACCAGATAGAGGCTATCTTCTGGCTGAGTGGGTTGTTGTTGAATGAACAAATCGGTATGGTTGGCATAAAAAATGGTGTAATACACATAGCCAATCAGGATAATATAAATGATCAGAGTAATGGACATAACACAAACTCAATTCGATGGCAAATTTACACCTAAAGAATACCACATCCACCTAACCTGTGGCTATAGCACACCTTTTTGCGCTATAATAAACTTCAATGGTTGCCCTTTTGTCTTTTTTAGGAATAAAACCAATATGCACAAAATTATTCATCTCGCACCCTCAATTTTAGCCGCCGATTTTGCCCGTTTGGGTGAACAAGTTCAAGAAGCAGAAGCCAATGGCGCAGAACTCATTCATATAGATGTGATGGACGGGCAATTTGTCCCCAATATCAGCATGGGCAAGATGGTGGTAGAAGCTGTCCGCCGTGTGACACACCTACCGTTGGATGTGCATCTGATGATTGTGCAACCCGCCCAGCATATCGAAGCCTTTGCCCATGCAGGTGCAGATAGAATCACTGTGCATTATGAGGCAGACCATCACCTCCATCGCACCCTTATGGCGATTAAAGCACTCGGCTGTATGGCTGGTGTGGCAATTAATCCACATACGTCTGCACTCACACTAGAAGCCATTTTGCCCTTTGTTGACCAAGTGATTGTGATGACTGTCAACCCCGGATTTGGTGGTCAAGAGTTTATCCCAGAAATGATGTCAAAAGTCGCAGAAATCCATGCCATGATTGGTAATCTAAGGCGGCATATAGATTTAGAGGTGGATGGTGGCATCAATGCTCAAACAGCCATGAGTGCCGCCCAAGCTGGCGCGAATATCCTTGTGGTGGGGTCTGCGGTATTTAACCCCAATTTCTCTGTAGCAGAAGGCATGGCGCGGCTCAAAAAAGCACTAACAACCACCACACCATAACCCCCTATCGGATTAATCATTTCACCCTAAATTAATTGTTGACCCTTAAAGAACCGTTAACGCGGTTCTATTGACATTCATATACAAATCATGATATGGTATAAGAGTGATTCACAATGAACCAATGTGAACCAAAATGAACCTTAATAGACAATCATGACACAAGGAGCAATAAGGTTATGAATAACCGATTAAATGAACTCGTGGCTTCTGTAGAGCATCAGCGAATCGTCGCGCAAAGTGAGCGAAAAAGCATCGAAAATACCGTGAAACAAATCGCCAACGCTTTCCGCCTCGACAAACGCCAACGCCACACAGAGGAAATTCACGATGACACACCTGTCCAAGATTAACCTCAATTTTCACCGACAAACAAGGCGACCCACACCACAGGTCGCCTTGTTTGTTTTTTGATGATGGTGTATAAAAAGCACTATTGCATAAAACAAGCTAGAATTAGGAAAATTTGTTATGAGATGGATTTGGATTTTTAGTGTATGTCTCTTCTTTGCCCTCCCCCGCCCTAGTATAGCCCAATCTGAAACAGCAGTATTCACAGTTACCCACGATGAGCGCGTCACATCAGCCAGTTGGAACACTACCGAAACCCATATCTTGACCACATCAGAAGATGGCACAATTCGCATGACTGATGCCCAAACAGGTGAACAGGTGTGGCAAATCACCCATACCGACTCAATCAATGACGCATCATGGAGTCATGATAGCAATCATATTTTGGCATGGGATGATAGGGTTTTGCTCATCATTGATGCCCAAACAGGTGATTTTGCTATTGAGCCAGCAGGTTTAGAAAAGCCAAATATAGCTGACGCAATTTGGAAACATGATGATAGTGCTATTTTGTTGTATAGCGATACATTTGCCCAAATTATCACATTAGGCGATGACTTGACGATACGCGATATGCGCGGATTTGGCTTTTTTGGCGATGGTAACGACCTAAGTTTTTCCCAATGGAATCATGATGAAACCCAAATATTGACATTCGACACAAATCTCACTGCCCGCGTGTGGGATGTTGATAGCAACGATGAAGCCTATTCGTTCACCTTTCCCACAGATACCACAGGCATTGCATGGAGTGGTGATGAAATACGTTTCGCCAGTTGGGGATTAGACAGCGCTGTGCGCTTGTGGGATATAACCGATAACGGTCAAATTAGCGATGCTGGGTCATTTCGGCATAGTCGGACTTTTGTCATCGGTGCAACATGGGCAGTGAACGACACCATTTTGCTCACATGGGGCGCAGACGAAACCGCCAGAGTCTGGGATGTTGCCAGTGGTGAAGAAAAAATTAGCGTGAAGCATACCGATTGGGTCACAGGGGCAACCCTCAACTATGATGGGACAATACTTGTCACATGGTCTTATCAATTTGCCTATGTATGGGATGCGACAACAGGGGACTTAATTTATCAGGCATCACATGACAATTTGGTCAGTGGGGCGCGATTGAATGAGGCAGAAACACGCTTACTCACATGGGGATGGGGTGGCACAGCGCGGCTATGGGATATTATTGATGGGTAGTTTTGGCTGGTAAAGGCGGATTAAACCCTTTTGGGTCATATATCCGCCTTTTTTGCT
>Ga0163144_10010737_pt1 | contig 19477 bp, 15 predicted proteins | sample OliLak19BULKMAT1_FD_123175 | JGI IMG/M metagenome (GOLD analysis project Ga0163144, IMG submission 123175) | Freshwater microbial mat bacterial communities from Lake Vanda, McMurdo Dry Valleys, Antarctica - Oligotrophic Lake LV.19.BULKMAT1 | ecosystem: Environmental > Aquatic > Freshwater >... | reverse complement strand
TATAGAAGAAGATCCCACCAGGCTTGAGCAATCTGCGAATCTGGCGTAGCGCAGCGAGTGGATCGACGATATGTTCGAGCACCTCAATGGCCGTTACCACATCATAGGTTCCCTCGCGTGCCGCGAGCTCCGCTGGTGTCAGGATCGGAATGCCTGCTTGGTTGGCATACTCGCGAATCCAGCCCTCCTCAAATCCATCGATCTGATAGTTCGTGTGCGCTCTTCCATACGCCATCAGTCCACCATTGCCGCAGCCAAAATCGAGCCAGCGTCTGTTTGGTGTCGCGCCAACAAGCGCACGCACATGTTCTATAATCCCACGCCATTCATAGAAGCGCACGGTGTGCTCGCGCTGTTCGATTTCATATACATAATCGACATATGGATCGGCACCCTTGCCGCGATAGTAATCCTCCGAATAGATCGCGGCATACTCAGTCCAGGGCTCTGCGACGAATGAAAAGTGGCAGGTGGGGCAATGCCGTAATGCATACCAGCGCTTCGTATAGCTCCCGAACACCCGCCCAGCAGGCAGCGTCTCTGCGTGGCAGATGTGACAGTGCAGATTATTCATTCCTACCCCAACACTCAGGTGTTTGCTTGTAAATACTGTAGTGTTCGAATTACGCCATCGCGAATACTGAGTTTGGGTTGCCATCCCAGTGCCCGAACCTTGCTCGTATCAAGGAAGATGAACGGACTATCGCCGATCCAGCCACGCTCGCCACCAGTGTAGCGCCGCTCTGGCTGTACCCCAAGATAGTCACAGATCCAGCCTAATGAATCGGCGACCATACAATATTCATTTGTGCCAAGATTATAAATATTCACTGGCTCCTGGGCATGTTCGATCACATGCAGTACTGCATCAATGCAATCCTGCACATACAGATACGATTTACGCTGCTTGCCATTGCCAAGCACCTCGATCTGGGTTGGGTCGGCAATCAGCTTCTTATAGAAATCGAACACATGCCCATGCGTATAGCGCTCGCCAAGGATCGAGACAAAGCGGAAGATATAGGCCTGAAACCCAAAGCCAGTGCAATAGGCGGCGATCATGCCTTCACCTGCCAGCTTTGAGGCACCATACAGGCTCGTCTGAATCGGAAATGGCGCTGTTTCCGGAGTCGGGAAGATTTCTGCTTCGCCATAGATCGAGCCAGTTGAGGAGAAGGCGATCCGTTTCACGCCGCCCGCCCGCATGGCTTCCAGCACATTAAAGGTCGCAATCGTATTCTGATCCAGATCCTTGCGTGGGTGCTGGGTACCAAAGCGCACATCTGCGTTAGCAGCCAGATGAAAAACGATATCGTGCCCTTCCAGCGCTTGTGTCAGCTGCGGAAGATCGAGCAGATCCCCTTCAACCAACCGAAACTGCGGATTCTCCGCAGCCAGCCCAAGAAATGCTCGTTGCCCAGTCGAGAAGTGATCATAGACAGTGACATGATAGCCAGCAGCAAGCAGCCGATCGGTGAGATTGCTGCCGATAAATCCAGCTCCACCGGTAACAAAAGCGCGCATGTATTCTCGTCCGATCTTCGTTTATATATTCCTGATGGTTGGGCTGTATCCAACATGTATCCGCAGATTCCGTAGATTTCGCAGATTATTGGTGCCGCAGTTCAGCGCTTGGTTTGCTGGGCAATCTCTGCAAGTGGATCGATTGTGGTAAAGCGTAGGCGCACAATCGCCGCGATCCAGGTTATTGGATCGCGCAACACCGAGACCTTCTTGCCCTCGGAAAATGAGCGTGATCGATAATTTACTGGTATTTCGATTGGAATATGGCCCTTGCGAACCAGCTTCACAAGCAGCTCATAGTCAAAGTCGAAGCGATCATATTCAAAAACAAGCCCGGCCAGGCAATCTCGCCGAAAGACCTTATACATGGTAAATGGGTCTTTCAGGTGAAGCCCAAAGGTCAGATTCACAAGCGTGGCAAAGAACCAATGCCCGAGGTTAAGTGCCGCACTCATCAACGGCTGATCCGCGAAGTGGCGCATTTTCCAGGCAGCACCGCCATGCCGTGAGCCAAGCACGAATGCCTCACGCCCTTGGACCAGTGGCTCCAGTAGCACATCATAATCTTCTAGATCGTATTCCAGATCGGCATCCTGGATCAGAATATAATCGCCGGTTGCATACTGAAATCCGGTTCGTACCGCATGGCCCTTGCCACGTGGGCGATCTTCCAGAACAACCTGAACGCGCGGGTGATCCTTGTAGGAAAGCGCGATCTCACGAGTCCCATCGTTGGATCCACTCTCGACAACAATAATCTCAATGTCGAGATCTGGTAGTGTCTTTGCAAGCAGGGCATCCATAAGCTCCTGGAATGTCGCGGCTTCATTATATGCAGCCACAATCACCGAGAGTATTTGCCGCTTGGGGATCTCTGCCGCGCGAGCAAAGGCCATCATGCCACTGGCAACAACCGGAATATTCCGGTAGCGTATCGGCGCAGGGATCAGATCCGTGAATGCCTTGACAACTGGCGTCACAACTGGCACAGGAAAGCGCAGGAAGTGGTGGGTAATATAATCCAGGTTCAGGATCTTCCAGCCTGGCTCAACAATTGCCTGCCGAAAATTGGCCAGGTGCAGCGCATGCTGAATCGTTGCGTTATCAAAATAAAACAGATGCTCGGGCTTGAATTCCATCCAGTTCTGGCGCAGCAACCGTGCCGACCACGAATCGAGCGTTGGGGTAGCGATAAACAGCACGCCACCTGGCTTCAACAGCCAATGGATTGCTTGCAGAAACGCCAGTGGATCACGGGTATGTTCGATTACATCCGAGATCGCACAGACATCAAAACTGCCAGCACCAAGCGCAACACTCTCGATTTCGCCACACACAACCCGACCTTGGCCAAGGCGTTTGGCTGCGATGACGGCAGCTGGCTGAGCGATCTCCACGCCGGTCACATCATAGCCAAGCTTCTGGGCCTGAACCAGAAAATCGCCCTGGCCGCAACCGATCTCAAGCAGACGCCCGCTATGCCCGCCACGATAACGGGCAATCTCATCCAGATAGCTACGCGCCGTTGCGGCCTTCATTGCCGAAACACGCTCACGCGCCTCGGGAGTATCATCACCCAGAAAATACGTCTCGGTATAGATTGCTGCCAGCTCAGCATCGCTTGGTTGTGGGTTCAGCATGAGCAAGTGGCAATCGGCACAACGTACGACACGGTAGCCATGGTGTGAAAAGACATAGTGGAGTTGCCTACTGGCGCAGATCGGGCAGGTTGTGTTTACTGGTTGCAGATCAGCACTAATCTGCTCGTGTTCGACTGAGGCCCGTGTTATGACCATCATTTATTCCTATATAAGACATCACGAATAAGAAGCATAGTACCCATCATGATGATAACAGGAGTAAATAGGAAATAGTGTACCATTTAGCCTTCAAATTGGTTGCAGTGATCTCTACAAAAGGATCGTTGTGTAGGGGGCAAGCCGCGTGCCCTGCCCTCGCTAGAATAACTGTCTTCATAGAGGGCTCCCTTACACCTGATAGCGAGTGCGATCATACAGATCAAGATCCTCTACCATCCAATTGATCGTCTTGCCGATCGCCTGATCCGACTCAGGGGCAAGTATAAAGCCCCGCGCTGTATCCATCACAAAATTCAAATCCCACGTTGGCCGCTGATCGCCAAGCCGAACGACTGGTTGGGTCAACGCCTGGGCGATAGTTGCCGGAATAACCGTCCGCGCAGATTGACGTGGCCTCAAGCACATTTAGGGTGCCGATCACATTCGTTTCGATGGTTTCACGCGGGTGGACATACGAGTAGGGAATGGCGATCAGCGCACCCAAATGGTAGATCGTATCGACGCCACAGGTAGCCTCGAAGACGGCGTGGCTATTAAGGAGATCGCTGAAGATGATCTCGATCTGTTACGCACCTCGGGTACCAGATCGCGGATGTGGCCGGTGTCACCGCGCCCATTGTAGCGAACAAAACCTTGATTGCTTATTGATGCCCATTAACGAACTTGGCGCGATGATCGTTGCCATACTGTCATTATTGACATAAGTGTTTTTGACACCGGTGTCTAGCGCATGTATAATCGGTGACGCAGTTGAGCATATTTATATGAGAGATTAAGCATTCGGGTTGAGGAATAAATCTGCAACAATTCGAGAGGTTAAGGCCAGAAATATGGGTACTCGGGTGTTGTTATTCCTTGCCCCCTTGCGGCAGTTCAATATATTGGTGCGCAGAAGAGCAATAGCTTTCTATTGTGCGATTGTGGCTGCCTCATTTGTTATTGCTTTCACACCAGTGCAACCAACAAAACCATTTACCTGGTTTTCCCCTTCTGGCATTACGAGCGAGCGGCTGCTTCCCATTTTCAGTGCTACAAGTTGGGGAAGCTATGAACCGCAGGTGATCGAATTACATGCCAGTGACAACCCTCTGGTTTCTGAGTCGCAGTGGGGAGTGGCACACATTAGTGCAGATGTACACGAATTGCGCGAACCAGTTGAGCGTAGAATAGTATTTCGGATAACACAGCCAGATTGGTCTCTTCAACCCGAGGCTTCGGATACGGCAGCAAACAACGATGGTGTACTACTGAAATTCAGTGCGGATCGCAACGGTAAGCTAGAGGTTGTGCAACAGACGGTACTTTCTGTTGCGCAGAACCCCGAGCAACGCCGTTGGAACGTTATCGCTATTAATATTCCTGATGGTGCTACACGCCTGTGGATTGATGTTGATCCACAGCGTTTCGTTAATTATGATCGGGTATGGCTCACCCCAGGCGAGCAGGATCAAGCCATTGCGCGGTTCGCATTGATTGGTAAATGGTTTGGGCTCGCGAGTATCTTCTATATTATCGCTTTTGTAGCATTGGTTGGGATAGCACGCCTAAAACCGCTGCCAATAGCAGAGTGGTGGTTCTGGGTAGTTACTCATGTCCGAAGCAGTGTAAATATTATTGAGCGGTATGGATCTGTTCTGATTGGTTGTTGTTGTATCTATCTTGGCTATTTGCTGATCTGGCAACGTGGCTTCTACATGGATGACTACACGAACTACTCAGACGCTGTTAATCCTGTAACTGGTGAATGGAAATTAGGCAGTTATCTTGTGCAACTTGCCTCAGGTTCGCCGGCTCGCGCACTTGCTTATGCGGTGAATGCCATTTTCTCTGGCCTTATTCCAGAACACGAGTTCATTGTTAGATTCATTGCTGCATTTGGCCTGGGGATAGATGCGCTGCTCTTAGGGTACCTTGTCTATCGCATGGTTGGTTCTCGGGCTGCTGCTGTTGTAGCCGGTTGGGCATTTCTCATGCCTTTTTTTGCACAAGAGGCGGTATTGTGGGCAGGTACTGCTGCCTTCCTGGCAGTTGGTCTGTCGCTTGCCATGTTGCATGCACTATGGAATGGGATTGAGCGGCAGAAATCGCCGAATCTCTGGATAATCTGTGGCCTGATTGCCTTTCTGCTGGCGCTATTAATGGGAGAAGTCTATATTCTGGTGCTTGGGCTTCTGCCTCTCCTTGCGCTCATTACTGTGCTACGTGGGCAGGGTGGTGGCTCTAGGCGCGTTATCATGCGCCTGAGCATTGCGTTACTTTTACCTATGCTGGTTGGTGGTATTTTCTACAAATTATTCTATGCTGGCTCAAAACTGGTTGCAAGCCGTGGTGGCCTGGACACAAACCTGGAGCGCATGCTAGGGCGCATTCCCGATTATATGTATGTTGCATGGTGGCTTATTGCCGATGCGGGTTGGGGCGGGCAGCTCACCTCTGATTCTTTTGCACTGGGTTTCAAGACCTTGAACGCAACAAGCTTGGGTCTGATCGTCTGTTTTGTGGCGCTTGGCCTGCTGGTGCTGCTAGCAGTAAAATGGCGTGCTTCCGAACACAACAGTCGCCATTTCTACATTATAGGCTTGACTACCATTGTGTATGGTCTTGCCTGGGGCCTGTTGACGCTCCTTTTCCCGAATATTCTTGTCACAGGGCAGATCCTGGCGAACCGGCAGCTTTTTATGCCGTTTGTTGGTGTCTGTGTTATGATCGGAGCTATCGCTTCAATCATTATGCGGCTCCTGAGGCATCCTGGTTGGGAAAAACTTCTGGTTCTGCTAGGTGGCGCGTATCTAATTGCGAGCACGCTGTGCATGATTGGATACGCACAATCCTTTGCCACACGTTCGCAATTAGATAAAAAGCAGATCCAGGCACTGACCTCGGTGCTTCCGCCTCAGGTGCTTCCGCCTGGGGCGATCCTCATTCCCTACAATACTGAAGAGCGCTTATTCGGCAAAGACGATGTGCTCAGTTTGCTGATGGTTGGCGTGTTCGAGACGCCTTGGAGCGCGAGTTCTGCACTCGATCACGCCTATCATCGTGATGATCTTAGTGTCGTTACAGCGAACCGATGGGCACCAATGAAGTTCCGCTATGTGCCTAGCGTTGGAAGTGAGCCAGGGCAACTCTATATTCAGGGTCAGCTGATCCCACTAGAACAAGCTATTCTTTTTACGTATCGCAATGGCTCGATCACGTTTGCGCGGACTCTGAAGTTTACCTACAGCGATTCTACGGACAGTGTTGTCGAGTTCCCGCTTGCGACGGTGATTGCGTCGGCGGGCGGGCCAGTCGACGATATAAGTGTCTTTAGTCAGAAGTGACGTAATCTCTATGAACTACTCTTTTGTTGTGCCGATCTATAACGATGGTTACCTTGCAGAAGCCTTCTGCCAAGAATTCAATCGTGTATTTCAGCACTATCTTGCGTCCGAATATATTGATGATCAAGTTGAACTTATTTTTGTTAACGATGGCAGCAAGAATGATAGCATTATACTGCTAAAGCAGGTTGCCGACACATTTAGCTTTGTTCGTGTGATCGACTTCAGTCGTAACTTTGGTCAACACATTGCACTTTCGTGTGGTTATAAGAACGCCAGAGGCTTGTATGTAGGTATGTTAAATGTGGATATGCAGGATCCACCCAATCAAATTCCCGTCTTGCTTGATCTTATAAAGAGTAATGACTATGATATTGTCTTTGGCCTTCGCCAAGATAGTCATAGCCCATTTATTGATCGGATTACATCATTTTGTTTTAATTATACGCTCAATAAACTCACCGGCAAGGATGTCCCACTGAATGTGGCGACGATTCGTGTTATGAATAGACTATTTGTTGATGCGTATAATTCGCTGACTGAGAAATCGCGCTATTTACCAGGTCTAGAATCTTGGTTGGGATTTAAGCACGGCTACACTCCAACAGTGCATCGTGATCGCCTAATTGGTAAATCGAGTTATAATTTCAAGAAGCGCGTTTTAATGGCAGTTGAATCGATCGTTTCGTTTTCAGATCTGCCTCTTAAAGTTGTTGCTTTGTTTGGATTAGCTATTGCATTAATCGGCTTTGCATTGCTTCTCATTCTCATTATACAGCGTTTGTTTTTCATTGAGTTCCTACCGGGTTTTATTGCGACAGTATCGGTCATGATTTTCCTTGGCGGTGTTCAGATCCTAGTTATTGGCCTTGCAAGCCTGTATATAGGGCGAATATTAAAAGAAGTGCAGAATCGTCCGCTGTATATTGTGCGAGAGATGTATTCAAGGCAACCACCGATTGCCTTGTCCCATTCGTCTGAACAACGACCAACGCATTATGCCCACTCTGTTTCAGAATCAGCCTAAGTTTAATAGTATGTGTTACTCAGGCGCAATAATGGAGGAGTGCTATGTTTGATCGAGATGCCTATATCAATGCCATTCAGACACAAGGTTACGCTATTGTCGAAGATGTGCTTGATGCTGAGTTTATTCAGCGCGCGAAGCGCGATCTCGAGGAAGCGATCCAATTGGAAGTCGAGTATCACGGCTCAAAGGACTTCAAAGACTATGGAATGGTTCTATTGTGCTCCTTGTACGGGCGCTCATTTACGGACCTCTTCGATAATCCGAAGCTTACCGAGCCGTTCAATCTCATCCTTGGTGATGGCTGCATTGTATACGCCTATACATCATCTTCAATGCCACCAACGAAGGCGAACTTTTCAAATCGCATTCACGTTGATAGCCCGCGGCTCATCCCTGGTTATGTTACCAACATGGGGGCGACGATACTGCTCAATGACTTTACTGAGGATAATGGCGCTACTTGGTTTTTACCCAGATCTCATACACGCGCCGACGCACCCAGTGAACAAGAATTCTTTTCCAACGGTCATCGCGTATTGGCTAAGGCTGGTTCTGTATTCTTCTTCAATGCACGTCTCTGGCATGCAGGTGGCAACAACCAAACCAATGCATGGCGCCACGGGCTTACAATTAACATGTGTCGCTCCTACATGAAACAACGTATCGATATCCCGCGTGCGATGGCACATATGGACCTGAGTAATGTCTCGCAGACAGCGCTACAGAAGCTTGGGTTTCTTGCACAAGTCCCTGCCTCATATGATGAATATTTTGCACCGCCCGAGCAGCGCAAGTTCAAACAGAAGGCTGAGTAGCAATTTGCGGTTGTATTGAGATCAAGGGGCATGTATACTTGTCTGCCTCATACCATTGTGATCTATATAGAAAGGTGTCCAGATTATGGATAGCACTACATATCAGAAAGTAGTTGAAGCAAACATTGCGCTTCACTCGAAGATGTCGTCTGAATACAATACATGCGAGCCACACTTCCGCCCAGAAAATACCCGTGCTGTCGAAGAGAAGATAATGAAGCTCGTTGAGCAGACGAGTGCCAAGAAGTTGCTCGATTTGGGTTGTGGAACGGGTTTCATCATCGGTATCGCAAAGAAGTATATGCAGGAAATTAATGGGGTCGATGTGACGCGTGCGATGATGGATAAAGTGGATACCAGCGGCGACTGTATTATTCGCCTCTTTGAGGCAGACACAGGCTCGTTCGATGTGAGTTCGGGCGATTATGATATCGTCACAGGCTACTCCTTTCTGCATCACCTGTATGATATCCTGCCAACCATTAAAACTGCATACAATGCCCTTCGTCAGGGTGGTAAGTTCTACGCAGATCTTGATCCCAACTATTATTTTTGGGAAAGTATTGATCGCCTTGATCGCGCTGGAACATATGATTTTATTGTCAAGCGTGAGATCGAGGCGGTGAGTTATAAGGATGAAGATATCGAACAGAAGTTTGGTGTTGCAAAAGAGGTGTTTAACAGTGCAGAATACGGGAAAAATATTGCTGGTGGTTTCAAGGCCGAGGAAATCGAAGCAACGCTGCATGAAGTCGGTTTTCGTGATGTAACAATCGCTTACCATTGGTTTATTGGTCAGGGCAGCTTGATCAACGATGTTAACTATAGTGTCGAAGATCGGTTTAAATACGCAAGTGTTGCGAACGAATTGCTGCAAAAGGCGCTACCACTCTCACGAAACCTATTCAAGTATATCAGTATTATAGCAACCAAGTGATACGATGATGTGCTGTGCGTTTGTGGGGTTTGGCGAGTTGGGTGTTCAGATTGCTGATATGATCGATCAGATAGAGGGATCGAAACATCGGATTGTCTTCGATGACGTTGCCTACCAGCAAGGCATGCCGAATGCACATCCATTTAATGATTATTCGAATGATGCATTCGAAGCATATCATTTTTATGTGTGCTTAGGGTATAAGCATCTTCAACGGAAGTTGGCGATACTCGATCATCTCGCAGCATTAGGGCGTCATATCTCGCCATACTGTGACTCCAGCGCGTTCAAGAACGTTTCGGCAACCATCGAGCCTGGTGTTGTTATCTACCCAATGAGCAATATCGATAAGGATGTGCATATTGGGCGTGGCAGTCTATTGAACAACTCGGTGGTTGCTTCCCATAACTGTCATATTGGAAATTGCTGTTATCTATCACCTGGTGTTATCTTGTCGGGGTATGTGTCGATCGGTGATTGTACATTCATTGGTGCTGGTTCGATAATCTCCAACAATGTGTCAATTGGTCGGAATGTCATTATAGGAATTGGAACGGTCGTGATCTCCGATATACCCGATCATGCATCGGTCATTGGCAACCCCATGCGGATATTGGAGCGTACATTGAGGATTAAGTAATGTGCAAAGTAGCCATTTTGCAGTCAAATTATATTCCTTGGAAGGGCTACTTTGATATCATTCATGATGTCGATATCTTTGTTTATTATGATGAAGTAAAATATACCAAGAACGATTGGCGCAATAGAAACAAAATATATCCCAAAAATGGACTTCAGTGGCTTACAATACCAATCAGCAAAGATGCAGTTCGATTAAAGATCAGTGAAGTGCTGCTAGGGAATGAGCACTGGCAGGAGCAACACTACAAGTCGATGGCTTTCTCCTATGGGAAGTCCAGCCATTTTGGCCAGATTGACATGCTTGCACAAGATATCTACCTCCAGCACCATTGGAGTTCTTTGTCTGAGTTGAACCAGTATGTCATCGAGAAGATAGCCCGTTATATAGGCATTGAGACGCGTTTTGTTGACTCGAGGGACTTAGTACTCGCTGGAGATCGTGTCGAACGGCTTATTTCGATCCTGCAACAGCTTGGTGCCGATGAGTATGTTTCTGGCCCGAGCGCCCGCGCATATCTTCATGGGCACGAGCATCTCTTTACAGAGAACCAGATTCGCTTGGTCTATAAGGACTATACAGGCTACCCGAGCTACCCGCAGCTTGCAACACCGTTTGAGCATGCCGTCTCGATTGTGGATATGATCGCAAATATCGATCACGAACAGATCCCAAGTTATATATGGGGTTGGCGTACACCCGGAAGCCCGCACGACTTTTCACAGCCATTAGACAAGGAAAACTTATGAATACGTTTTCTGTACCGTTTAATAAATCCTGCCTTTGTGGCAACGAAATGAATTACATGGCCGAGGCGATTCGTTATGGGCATACCTCTGGCGATAACATCTTCACCAAGCGCTGTCACGAACTGCTTGAGCAATCACTAGGTGTTCGAAAGGCATTACTGACAACATCATGTACCCACGCACTTGAGATGTCGGCTATTTTGCTCGATCTGAAACCGGGCGATGAGGTGATTTTGCCATCGTTCACATTTGTGTCGACCGCAAATGCGTTTGTTCTGCGAGGTGCCCGTATCGTTTTTGCAGATATCCGTCCAGATACTCTAAATCTTGATGAGTCGCGTCTAGAAGCGTTGATTACTCCACGGACACGGGCAATCGTGGTTGTTCATTATGCAGGTGTTGGCTGCGAGATGGACACAATCACAGCAATTGCGGCACGGCACAATATTGTGGTGATCGAGGACAATGCACATGGCATGTTTGCCCGTTATAAAGGCCGTTATCTTGGGACACTGGGATGCATGGCGACCCAGAGCTTCCATGACACAAAGAACTTCACCTGTGGTGAGGGCGGCGCATTGTTGATCAACGACGAGCATTACCTTGAGCGGGCGGAGATTATCCGCGAGAAAGGTACGAACCGCAGCCGGTTCTTTCGCGGCCAAGTGGATAAGTACACATGGGTCGATATTGGCTCCAGCTATCTCCCATCCGATATCCTGGCCGCTCTGCTGCTCGCACAGCTTGAATGTCGTGAGTATGTGCAATCTAGCCGACGCCACATCTGGATGTACTACGAGAACCACCTGCGAGCATGGGCCAAGCAACAGGGTGTGCGCCTGCCAGTGGTTCCGGAGCACTGCGAACAAGCGTACCACATGTTCTATATGATATTCCCAGCGCTTGCACAACGCCAAGCGTTCATTGCGCACCTGAAATCACATGGCATCCAGAGCGTGTTTCACTACCTGCCGCTGCACCTATCGCCAATGGGGCAGAAGTATGGGCAGCCAGAGAGCGATTGCCCGGTGACGGTAGACATTAGTGATCGCCTCGTTCGCCTGCCGTTCTATAACGAATTGACGGATGCAGATTTAGACCGCGTTGTGGCAGCAGTCAGCGAGTTTGAGGTTTAGGACAGATACATGACATACTATGACCCGACTTTTTTCGATAAGCTTCTGAAAGTTGAAGATCACCATTTCTGGTTTCGCGCACGCAACAATGTGATCCGAACCCTCGTAAGCCAGTTAACAGATCGCTTCAAAACAGGTTATCATGTACTTGAAGTAGGCTGTGGAAATGGCAATGTTCTAAGATTTCTAGAGTCTAGCTGCCAGCATGGTTATGTCTTCGGCATGGACATTTTTGCTGAGAGTCTTCATATTGCACGTCGAAGAACTGATTGTGGCCTCATTCAGGGGGACATGCAACATCCCCCGTTTCATACACCGTTCGATCTGATCGGGATGTTTGATGTTTTGGAACACTTGCCAGATGATCTACAAGTGCTACGCGACATTCACGCGATGCTTTCTCCGCAGGGTGTGCTCCTCCTTACTGTACCAGCTCACCCATCGCTGTGGAGCTACTTCGACTCTCAGCATCACTACCGGCGCTACACGGTTGCCGCTCTTGAGCAAAAATTGGCAGAGACTGGATATGATGTGGAATTCTTGACGCAGTATATGTCTGTGCTATACCCCGCAATCTGGCTTGTACGGAAGCTGACGGATTTTATTGATAGGCGCCCTGCTGTCGATGCGGAGCGTACTCGCGAGCTGACAGAGCGTGAGCTTCGAATTGTGCCTGGCGTGAATGATTTCTTGTTGTGGCTGCTCTCGTGTGAGGTGGTTCTGCTTCGGCGAAGAATACACTTGCCGGTTGGCACCTCACTTGTTGCGATTGCTCGAAAATTATGAGCCGTGATCTAGCGAAAAGGGCGGCCCCCATGGCTGTGTTTTTTATTTTTCTGATGCTTGCTTTCACAGTTGCAGGGCAGATCTTCGTAAAACAGGGGATGCTCGAAGTCGGCAGTACTCCTTCGAACCTCTCGCAGATCCCTGAATTTATGCTGCGTGCGCTGACGAATATTCGTGTTGTTCTTGGGTTTGGGTGTGCATTCCTTGCGTCGTTGTGCTGGCTTGTCGCAATATCACGCACTGAGCTAAGCTTTGCCTATCCATTTACTGGTCTCAGTATTGTGCTCGTGCTGACTCTTGCCCCAACCTTCTTTGGCGAGGTTGTGCCACTGACGCGCTGGTTGGGAGTCCTGATCGTGTGCGCTGGCATTTGGGTTGCTTCGCGTTAGCACTGCGCTGATCTGTGGTGTATCACTGGGGAAATAGGTTACTTGAGCAAATACGCTTCCATAGTACACGAACAGCGCCAGCCACAATCTTATAACATGCCCGAGGGATCGAACGCTCATCTCGGAATATGGTTAGAATACGGTCATACCAATAGTGCCACTGTGTTTGTCGTCCGCTGTGAACAACACTTCCTGGATGTAAAATATCCCCGCCTGCCTGTGTATGTGCGACCTGCTCCCAGTTCTTTGCCTGCTGCTCCTGCCACATCGCATAGCTGTGCATCTGTGCAAACTGGCGATCTTTTAGTGCCAAAACATCGAACTGGTGTTGCGTATAGAGAAGCTCATGACGCTGATAAAGTAAGCGCATGCGCCCTTCATACACATCCGGGTTTCGAATATGCGAAAGGTTTGAATTCGGTCGGACACGATACTCGAAGAAGATCTCTGGCAGTACAACCCCTTCATATGATCGCTCAAGTATGCCAATCCACAGATCCCAATCTTCAATACTGTTGAGTTCTGGGCAATACCCTCCGACTGCCTGCCAACATTCTCGCCGATACACAGACGCAATCGGTACGACATTCTCGACAAGCATATCGGGTAGTTGGTATGCTGGCGGTCGGCATTCACCAGTGCGCTCGCCAAAAATACGATAGTGGCATCCAACAAACCCCACATCTGGCTGTTGATCGAGTATTGCTACTGCCTGTTCAACATAGGTAGGTAAAATTCGATCATCCGCATCGAGCGGCAAAATATACATGCCAGTGCTGTGCTCTATACCATAGTTGCGTGCGCGTGCAACACCCTGGTTTGGCGTGCGTAGCATCCGTAATCGTGGATGTGCGGGAAGCGTATCCAGCATTGCTATGGTTGCCAGATCCGTTGAGCCATCATCGACAAGCACAACCTCAATATGGGGGTAGGTCTGCCCAAGGGCACTTTCCAGCGCTTCTGGGAGATATATCCCAAGGTTGTAGCATGTCACAATAACACTGACGGTCGGCATAGCATTTCCCTATAGCGTGCCCAGCATAGCTTATTCGGCTACGGGCCTCGTACGGCCTTTTGTTCTGCGGCGGGTCTTGATCTGCCGCTTAACACGCGAAAGAAGGCCCTCATTCAAAAGTGTATCGCGCTCACGAGCTAGTGTATCACGTTCGATAGTGAGCGCCTGAATCTCACGTTGCGCTACCTCTGTGGCAGCCTGCCAATTATCTGCCTGCTGGTGATGGTAATCACGCGCCGCTTCAAGCTGCGCGATCCAACCTGCCCGTTCATCGGCGCTGTGGAGCCAGTAATCACGCGCCGCTTCAAGCTGTGTAATCCAGCATGTGCGCTCCTCTGCAATCTTTTGCCAGTTACTGATCTCGGCCTGCAAGCCGTTCACTAGGCTCTCGGCATGGTTTGCACGATTTCGCAGCTCCTCCCTATTGCTATATTGTGGATGATACTGCCGCACAAGCTGCGCCTGGCCATCCGCATATGCTACTAATCTTGCAAACTCCGTCGCCCATCCAGCTACTACCTGTGGAAACCAGCGCTGGTACACGACCATGTGCCGCTCAATAATCTGGCCGATCAGGCGCGCATAGTTTGCTGGTTGGCTGGATGTGCGATACATCGAACCCTCGCGTACCCGATATTCGAACAGTATCTCTGGCACAACTCGCCCCTGGTAGCCTGCCTCAAGCATGCCGATCCACAAATCCCAATCGTGCATACCACGCATCGTCTCACAGTAACCACCAATGTGCTCCCATGCCGTATGCCGAAACAATGCTGCAACCATTGCACGATTGATCCACAGCATCTCCGGTAGATCACATGTTGGGTATTGAACGAGCCCAGCGCGCTCATCAAACTCACGATAGAAGCAGGAAACGAACCCAACCTGCGGATCGCTATCCAGCAGGTTCAACGCCTGTTCCAGAAATGTCGGCATCAGGCGATCATCTGCATCTAGGCAGCAAATATACGCAGCATTGGCACTGCGAATCCCAGCATTACGAGCTGCTGGAAGGCCACGATTCTCCTGACGCAATAACTGCACCCGTGGATGCTCGGCCATTCGATCACAGGCCAATTGGGTGTAACGGTCAGTCGAGCCATCATCAACAAGGATCACCTCAACATCTGCCAATGTTTGCGTTAACGCAGACTCAACGGCCTCATATAAATACAATCCCAGGTTATAACATGGGATGATGATACTAATACTTGGCTGCTCAACTGGCGGGCGTGCATCGGAAAGGGATCGCATCCAGAACTGCGCATGGGTATCTTCATGCTCAGCAATTGCCTGGTCGGTACGATGATATCCAAGCGCTGGCCAGCGCCGAAACTGCCATATACCAAGGTTAGGTACATCGTTTGGGTATAACTCGCGGATAGTTGCAAGTGACAGAAGCCGAAACCAGGTTGCCCAAGTATCGCCCACTCGCAACTCAATCTCCATGGGAGCCCAACTACTGAACCGATAGGTTTCCGCTGTGGTGCGGCCAGCATAGCCGAAACTACCATCGTCATTCTGCATATTCCAAATTGCCCAGAACGCACGTACCAGCGCCCGTCGCACATCATCTGCGCGATATTGGCTCGATCGGCTCACCAATGCCAGAACATCGATTGCATCGAGATCTTCACATGCACCACCACCAAGCCCCGGGCCAAACATACCATCGGGCTGCTGTAGCGCAAGTGTCGAGTCAATTAGCGCGTTCAGGTGCTTGCTTGGGCGCCGCACATACTGGAAGAACGGCAGGAAATGGTATGCCGCAGCCATGCCATTGAGTGATGAAGAACCCTGCGCAATGCCCCATAGCCCGCTCTCAGCATCCTGTTGCTGATCCAACCAATCCAGAATAGTATGGACATTCGCTGCCGCTCCGCGATCGCTCTCGACCTCTGCTTGGTAGATGAAAAACGCCAGGATGAACATAACTCGATTGCTCTGCAACCACGCATTCGACCAATCGAGTCGTTCCAACCAGGGAACCAGTACATCCGTAGCGCTCCAATGCACCATAAACCGCAATGGATAGCGCGCCCGTAATCCAAGTGCATCAAGTGCCTGTAGGGCAAAATAGGTCATTTGATGCAGGACATACTCATGGTCGTGTGTAGAACTCTCGATTGGGAAACGCTCTAGCAGTGGATCAACAAACAGGCCACTATCCTGCTGCTGGTGATCAAGAATATACGCTGCTAATGTGTCGCGTTCGTTTGTGGAAAGAGCATGAATTTGCCCGAGACCCTCCAGGGTAAGAATTGCCCAACACGATGACATAAGGCTGCGCTCGTGATTTGTGGCAAAGCGAAAGCCGTTCTCATGGTGGAGCGAAAGTAGCCAACTATGGGTCTTCTCAAAAACGTTAGGTCGCTGAATAGTGTCGCGTATGGGTACGGATGCAATTTTGCGCTGTCCAACAAAGCGCACTTCAGGGCTATCGCCGCCCGCAAAGACCTCGAATGATATGCTCTCAAACCAGGCTTCGAGCAGTTGCTGTAGTTCCTGTTCACCAAACTCATACATATGGTATGGATTGCCAGAGTGCTTACCGCTGTGTAGCAGAGGTGCTGTGAGAATGAGCCTGCCGCCTGCACGAAGGACCCGATGCGCCTCGGCCAGAAACTTGATCGCGTCGCTCAGATAGATATGCTCAAGGCCTTCCAGGCATATGATCACATCGAAGCTGCCACCCTCAAATGGTAGCAACTGCATTGGGCCAGTTACAAACTGTATCGCGGGGAAATGCTCACGTGCGTAGGCAATCGCGCCTTCATCGATATCCAGCCCTGTGAGCGAGGCATAGCCGGAGAGCATCGAACTCCCCCAACCAGTACCGCATGGTATATCAAGCACGTCGCAGCCCTGAATGTACGGTAGGCAGAACGCATAGCGCTCGCGCAGGCGCTCCTCATATACGGTGCCCCGAAATGCTGGATTCTCTGGATGTGCGCGCTCAGCCATACAACCTACTTGATTGCGATAAACATCCAATTGCCAATGATCACTGCACGGTTGAAGTGCTGCTTCAGCAACCCAAGCATTTCATTATGTGTAAAGATGTGCGGATGGTATGGGTTAAGCTCTTGCAGCGCTAGAGCTTCCTGTGCGCTCTCTGGAAAAGCAGATGTACCGATGAAAACCCCACCTGGGCGTAGAACGCTTGCTATGGCTGCAATATACAGTGCACCATCTTGTGCGGAAAAGTGCTCAATGGTTTCCATGCCAAGGCACACATCATAGCGCTGCCCATGAAGAAACCCGAGGTCGCGTACATCGCCTGTAAGCCAACGAATAGTGTCAGTTTTCCATGTCTCAGCACAACGCTGGATTGTCTCTGAGTCGAGATCGAAGGCTGTCACATGTCGCGCATAGTGTGCAACCAGATATGCGCCCCAACCGAGGCCGCAGCCCGTCTCAAGTACATCGGCATCGCGGCAGAACTGCGAACCAGCAAAGGCATAGCGGCCAAGCATCTGCCGATAGTAGCCACTATCCACAAAGCGCGGCTCACCAGGCCAAGCCCGCTCCTCCTGCTCTAAGGCGGTTACTGCTTGTTGCTGATCACGACCGTGCTTTAGGATCGCGCTGATAATACTGGCTATTTCAGAGCTTTCGAGTACCAAACTATAGGCGTCCTTGATCTGTTCTAGACTCATGTCCAAGAGTGCCAGATTTGAGCGCCTGATTGATTCCGTAACACGCGCAGTACCCTGCGCTGGCTTTCGAGCTACAAGGTAGACATACCAGTGTTCACGCCAGCCGCCAAGTATGTCAACTGGAACCTGATCAAGCCGACTATCTTTGCGCCGGTCACTAAGATCAAATCCAGACTCAACGATCTCCAGCGCGGGGAATAGCTGCTCTAGACCGGTATGAGAAAATCGCCAGTAATCATCGAATCCTGGCGCTGTATGGTAACGCCAGGACCAAACCGTCATAATAATGACGATACCGCCCGGCGCGAGGAGGCGGGTCATTTCGTCAGCGGCACTGAACGGGTCATAGAGATGCTCAAATGTCATTTTGCTGATAATCAGATCGAAAGAGTTGTCTGCATACTCTGTGCGTCGGCAGATATCGCCAGTTGGGTAATTGAGCGTCGTGAATGATCGGCCCAGCAAAAATGCACCCAACTCTTTGCCCATTCCTCCGATTTCAAAGATGTGTTGGGCATTTGATGCATAGCGATGGCAGCGCTCTAGGAGCCAAGCAGTCCAGTCTTTCCAGTGCATATCCTGCCAGGTCTGCTGGCTAAGTGGTGCTCCATTGATCTCAAAGCGTGGATGTGTATGGATGAGGCCGTATCCAACCGGCTTGCCAAAAACGCTGACCTTGGTCAGATTACTACGGTTATCCAGGCTCGTGAAATCGTAGTCGGTGCGGCAATCTGCTAGGCCAATACTCAGCACATAGTCTCCGGGATTGAGCAGCATCTCCTGAGTGACTGCGATCTCAATCTGTTCTCCAGCATCGTGTGTACCAAAGTTGACTCGATGTTCAACAAATGAATGCATCCCCATCAGGTTTTGGCCTTGGGCATTACGGAACATCACCCCAAGCGCGAGATTCGCGACATAGCCATAGAACTCAATACGTACCGTGACAGTAAAGGACTCACCAATCTTCAGTGCAGATGTCTCCCTGCCATTGGAGTCGGAGATTTGATAATCAATAATTCGCGCTAGTGCCGTGCCAAAGCGATATTCGCCATCATCGACTTTCGCTCGAATCTCATTCAGTTTCTGTGTGAGTTCAGCCTCAACCTGTTCTGGGACCTGATCCTCGCTCTGCGCTGCAATACGCTGGCGTGCATGTTCACTCTCGCGCATCAATTCATAGTACTGCATCGCCACCAGTGCCGGTCGCCCTTCTGTGAACAGCACGCCTTTGTTCAACACATAGCCATAATCACATAAATTTTGGAACGAGCCAGTGTCGTGTGTGACAAACAATACTGTTGTGCCGCGATTCGATAGCAGTTTGATGCGATCAAGACAGCGTGTTTGAAACAGTACATCTCCAACAGCTAGCGCCTCATCAATGATCAGGATATCGGGCTCGATGCATGCAGCAACCGCAAATGCAAGCCGTACGACCATGCCGCTACTGTACGTCTTGACTGGCTGCTCAATAAACTCGCCAATATCGGCGAAGGCCGCAATCTCATCAAAGCGCGCAGCCATCTCATCACGGCTGATCCCCAGAATTGCGCCATTCAAGAAGACATTCTCGCGCCCGGTGAACTCGGGATTAAAGCCGCTGCCAAGCTCCAGCAATGCTGCGACTCGCCCGCGTACTACAACCTCGCCC
>Ga0163144_10010735_pt1 | contig 19479 bp, 19 predicted proteins | sample OliLak19BULKMAT1_FD_123175 | JGI IMG/M metagenome (GOLD analysis project Ga0163144, IMG submission 123175) | Freshwater microbial mat bacterial communities from Lake Vanda, McMurdo Dry Valleys, Antarctica - Oligotrophic Lake LV.19.BULKMAT1 | ecosystem: Environmental > Aquatic > Freshwater >... | reverse complement strand
GGCAGGGCAACTTTCTTCTAAGAAGAAAGTTGGGAGAAATGATCTCTGTTGGTGTGGATCTGGTAAGAAATACAAGAAATGCCACTACCCAAAACTTCCTTAATTTACCTTGCCACCTGCGAGCCTGCCTACCGGCAGGCAGGGTGGTATGGGGAGCCCTACAGTAGGCTGAAAATACTCAAAAAAGAGACTGAATAATTATATCTTCGTTTTCTTAGACAATAGGTATTCTCTTTACTCTATTACTGAAAATATTTAAATTGAAAGCAATTTATTGACAATGAATTGCTTCATGCTAAACTTGAGATATGATGGATATATCAAAAGAAGTTCCTTTGGGTGAGAATGTAGGAAAAAATGAGCGTATTTCTCCATTACTTACCCAATTTGTCGGGCAACTAGAGCAATACGTAGGTGAAGGATTACTCAATGCTTCTTCAATTCATGAAGTGAGAATTGCGGTTGGTCAGATCATGTATGATTCATTACTCGAGCCTTATTGGCAATTAAATGGGGTCGAAGAGGAAGTACAGGATGAATTTAGTGGGTATGGACCGCAAGCTGGAGCGCATACAGACAACTCAACAAATCTGCAAAGATGGCCTGATTCGGATCGGGAACAGTTTATGGGAATTTGGAGGAGTTTTTTCCATAACCCTTTTGATTATAACAAACAAAGTGAAGACCGGTTGTATCGTGTTTTTGCAACATCATGTGATCCGAATGAGTATAGGCCAGCACGCAGTGATTATTTAGAGGATCGAGCTATAGGATTCGATCCCAATTATGATGATAGACCGCAAGGTAGAAGAATTGGAGAAAGTTTATTTCATAATCCGAGAGTAGCAGTGCGAGATCAGGTTATACAGTTGGCTTCTACCGCAAAGTCTCTGTAATCGGTATCAGACCCCTACTTGTTTATTTTTTTCTTTGCTTCGAGGTATTTTTTACCGTGACCAACCGAGGTATTTATCTGTACATTTTTTTTGCACAGTTCGCAGTTTTTTTCATCAACTGCGTCTGCCTTTAAGACACCCAGAGCCATAAACGGAGCACCCATCATCTTCGCATTCACTTCCTTTGGATTTCTATTCACCATAACTCCTACACCTATTACCTTTCCCCCTGCTTTTTTTACACTCCGAACAACTTTTTTTACAGATCCTCCGGTTGTGGTGAGATCCTCGATGACCAAAACTTTTTTATTTTTGACAAGCTTATCATAACCTCGAGTAAAGACCTGATCTTTGTCGGGGGTTTTTTCTGTGTAGATCGAAAGTACCTCTTTCCCTTTTAGTTTAGAAAGATGATATGCGGTCCACTGCGAAAGAATGATGCCTCCAAGAGCTGGTCCAGCAACAACATCAACTGCTTTGCTTTTGTATTTTTTTGCGAACATGAGTCCTATCTTTGAGACTTCTTGAATATGAGGATATACAGCGTCTTTATTTATATAGACGCTTCCATGTTTTCCTGAAGTGTAGACGAAGTGATCGTTTGTAATTACTCCTCCAGCCTTTTTGAGAATAGCTATAACGTCACTCATTGGGTGTCAGTATAGCATTTGTTTCTTAGTCGTCAAGTAAAAAACGAGACTTCATTCCCTCTGTTCTTCGACCGAAGATAAATCTACGTTTCGCATAGGTGACATATAGCTTACGACGTGCACGGGTTATTCCTACATAAAACAGTCGACGTTCCTCCTCAAGCTGAAATAGATCGTCGACCGATCGGGAATGAGGAAGAAGTCCTTCCTCAAGGCCAATCACCCAGACATAATCAAACTCCAATCCCTTCGCTTGATGAAGCGTCATCAAGCTGATTCCAGAAAGATCGTCTGCTTTACGCTTGTTAGCTTTTTCCTGTTCTGAAAATTCAGACTCAACGAGTGCAACCTGCTCCAAAAATTCAAATATGTCCGGAAATCTAAGAGCGACAGACTTAAGCTCCTTTATGTTCTCAAGTCTTGCATCCTCTTCAGGATCGTGCAAATCGTAGAGCTCAAGGTATCCGGTTGTCGAGAAAATTATTTCCATAAGTTCTGCGGTCGGAATACTGTCTACCCGTTCTTTAATTTTTACGTACTCAAGCTTCAGTTTATTTAAGCGCGTCTTCCCTATTTTCTGAAGTCGCTGCACAGCAACCTCATCCTCAGGATTTACCAAAAAGCGTAGATATGAAAGCACGTCCTTAACCTCCTTACGGTCATAAAATCTTGTGCCTCCAATAAGTACATACGGCATAGAAGCATGTAGCAAAGCCTCCTCAATTATTCGTGACTGCGCATTGGTTCTGTATAGAATGCCAAGAGAGCATTCGGGATGAAGCGAAATGTATCTTCGCATTTCATCAATGATAAAAAATGCCTCGTCTTGTTCATCGGACGCTTCGTACACAACCACATCCTCCCCTTTTTTAGTAGTAGTTCTAAGATGGAGAATTGGGTGAGTGGTGTTCTGAGAAATTACGGAAAAAGCATAGTCAAGAATTTGCTGTGTGGATCTGTAGTTCTCCTCAAGATGAAATACTTTAGTTTCTTTAAAGTCGGTTTTAAATTTATTTAGATTGCCAATGTCAGCCCCTCGCCATGAGTAGATACTTTGAGAGAAGTCCCCTACCACCGTTATGTTCTGATTTGAGCCAGCTAGCAACTTTGCAATTTGGTACTGCGCAGTATTGGTGTCCTGAAACTCATCTACCAGGATATGTGAATATTTACGTTGGTACTTGCTTAGTAGGGCCGGTCGATTTTTGAGCAGTTCGTAAGCGAACAGAAGTAAATCATCAAAATCTAGCGCTTTATTTTTTCTCAGCTTAAGTTGGTACTCTTTATATACCAGTCCAACTACTTCGGCGGAGTAGTCCATAAAAATTTTGCCGTAGTCAGTAGCTTGAATTAACTCTCCTTTTGCCGCTGAGATTCTGTGCAGGAAGTACTTAGGACTAAAGTTGGTATGAATTTTTTTTATAATATCCTTAACTAACATGAGCTGATCAGACTCATCGTAGATGACGAAGTTTTTGTCTATGCCAATCTGATCACCGTCAATTCTCAGCATTCTTGCGCAAAGCGCGTGAAAGGTTCCGACAAAACCGAGTTGAGTTGCTCCCATCCTTCTCTTCATCTCAGAAGCGGCCTTGTTAGTAAAGGTAATCATAAGAACCTCTCTTGCTGGGACATTCTTGTTATCGATAAGGTTAAGAAGCTTATGGATAAGGACACGCGTTTTACCTGAACCTGCTCCTGCTAAAATTATCGAGGGTCCCGTGGTGCACTCTACTGCCACTTGCTGTTCTCTGTTAAGTTTCATAAACTATAATATTACATTATAGAATTATGAAGCATGAATCAAGAATCATGGTCAATAAGCCATAATTCATAATTCTCTATTCTTTATTCAATACAAATGCGTTATTTAATAGCTAACTGGAAGGCACATAAGACTCTCAAGGACGTGCAAGACTGGATAAAAGTGTTTAAGGAAAATCTTCCGTCGGATCACGACAAAGCCACCATTATTCTAGCGGCCTCTGCTCCGCACCTGCCTGTTCTAAAAAAGGAAATTGAAGGCTTAACTCAGGTTTATTGTGCCGCTCAGTCGGTATCGGATATGCCGGATGGAAGTTTTACTGGCGAGGTTACGGCTAAGGCTCTTGAAGGAATAGCTTCATACTGTATCGTTGGGCATAGTGAGCGAAGGGCGCTTGGAGAGACAAAAGAGCAGATAGGCGCACAGATTAAAAATCTGAAAGCATCGGGCATAGCGCCAGTTCTTTGTATAAGAACTGTTGAGGACTTTCCAGCTGGTTACTCCGGAATTGTGGCGTACGAGCAACCAGAGGCCATCGGTACTGGGAACGGTACGGCAGTTGCTCAGGTCATGGATGTTTACAATAATTTAAATCTACCTCAAGACTCAACTTTCCTCTACGGAGCGAGCGTTGATGAAAATAACTGCGAGGAATATTTACGTCATTCAGAAGTCATGGGCTTTATTGTTGGTAAGGCAGCACTTGATCCAATGCAGTTTATAAAGATTTTAGAGAAGATATGAGGCACCTAAAAAAGAAGCGGGTTTCGTTATCTATTATTTTACTAGGCATTGTTGCGGTCTTGTTTTTGATACTCTCTCCGTACTACCGTTTTGCTACAAACGTTCTTAAGGTTTCACCCATAAATTCTTTGTTCGGATACGGCGATCTTAAGATGATCGGTGGCAGAGTAAATATTTTAGTGCTTGGTATTCCAGGAGGTAATAATGATGGTCCGACTCTGTCCGACTCGATAACGGTTATGAACTACGACACCAATACCAATGTAGTTCGGTCGCTAGGAGTCCCGCGCGATGTCTGGAGTAGTACACTTGCAGACAAGGTTAACTCTGCCTACGCCTATGGTGAAGCAAAAGTTGACGGCGGGGGGCTAAGACTGTCGAAGGCTGAGGTTGGGTCCATAATCGGTGCTCCGGTTCAGTACGCTGTGGTAATAGACTTTCATGAGTTTATCAACCTAATTGATTTGATGGGTGGGGTAGAGGTTCACGTAGAGAGATCATTTGTTGATAGGAAGTTCCCGATTGAGGGAAAAGAAGCGGATGAGTGTGGTGGTGATGCCGAGTTTAAGTGCCGGTACAGAACGGCCTCGTTTAAAAAAGGCTTGAGTCATATGGACGGGGAGACCGCTCTCTCGTTTGTGAGGTCTAGAAATGCAGAAGGTGACGAAGGAAGTGACTTCGGTCGTAGCAAGAGGCAACAGTTGGTTATGGGAGCAATCAAGGAAAAAGTGGTAAAGATCGTCCTAACCTTTAATCTGGGGAAATTAGAAAGTCTATACGGTAGCGTTAACAAACTGGTAAAAAGGGACATTTCCAATCAGCAACTCGCCTACCTACTGAGGAATATGATTTTTCACCGAAACTTCAAGCAAAGTACCACTGCCATACCTCAGGAGTTGTTTACGGTTCCGGACTACAACGACTATGAAGGTAAGTATGTTCTCGTACCGGAGGACGCTTCTTTCTCAGCTCTTCATTCATACGTCAGACAGTACCTGGGAGAGTAAGACAGTTCTTGGTTCTTAGTTCTTAGGTACTGAATATAGATTAACTCATTAGCTATTTCGGGTAAAACGAGTTTAGCGAGTTTATTTCTGGGTTAAATATTAAATAGTTAATTATTAATCAACCCGTTTCACCCGTTTTACTCGTAATAACCAATATTAAATATCAAGTATTAGAACACGAACATAAGGCCAAGTCCGAGAACGATAAGCGCTGCGCTCGAGTACATGAGGTACGAAATGCTACCACCGGTAGCTGGAAGAGTTGGAGTAATTTCTGTGGGTTCTGCAGAGATAACTGGCGTCGCTGAAGGCGTTGCGGATGGTGTTGCGGATGGTGTTGATGTAGGGGCTATCACTGCGCTTCCGGTTGCTTCACCAAGCACTCGCTCACCGCTTTTGGTAACTGTAAAGTTTCTGGTTATCGCAGCTTCAGTTGTCTGGCTACTTCTAGCTACTAGGCTGTAAGAACCAGCCGATAGTGACTGAGAAAGAGTAATCTTCCATTCACCCTTCGAATCAACGGTTGTCTGCTTGGAGATTGTAGCCGTGTTGCTGTCTAGACTCCGAACCGAAATAGTGACATTTGTGAGAGGTACAGCCACACCTTTGATTAAAGGATTTCCAACAGGTAAGATGGCGTCCTTCACGGGATATACAACCTTAAATAATCCGGACTTATTGTTGTCATTTGACGAATTAGTACCGCCTACCGCTGTAGAGGTTCCCAAGACCGTGCTGTCCTCGGGTAATGAGTAGTCTACTCCCATCTTTATTGAGTCTGAAATCGGGGAGGCTAGTTGAATCGGGGCTATCACCGACGAAGTATTGCCTTTTTCATCATAAAACTGGATGGTAATTTTACTGGCTAATGCAGGAGTAGAAAGCGTCAAACTGTTTGAATTTAAAAGCCCATTTAGAGGTACTAACCATTCACCAGAATTTTTTGAGATAGTAGATAGGGGAATGCTACCATCATGTTTGAGTATGACCAGTGCATTTGGTTCGGGTGACCCGGTCGCCGATACTACAGTTCCATAGGCTGGCTTGAGTGAGTTAATCCTGTTATCGATTGGCGCAGTCTTAAACTTAAAAACAGTATTATCGTTTATGCTTAGCAACTCTTTTTCATTTGTAATGCTGTAAAAATACTCAGTGTCCGGCAGTAGGTTATTCAACACAACGCTGTGATTGAAGTATTTTTGTCTTGCATTTGGACTGTCACGTTCGTCGGTCGAGACATTAGAAAGTTTTTTTTCTGAGGATCCGTAGAGAACCACGCCAAGCTCCGGCTCCGAGGTTCTCCAGATGATATTTGTCTTGGATGAGCTGATGTTTGAAGCATCCAGAAGGATTACATTTTTCTTCACAGCCTTTGTACTTTGAGGATCGGTTAGAAAAAAGTTCATGACTAAAAATGAAACTGCCGCAACCATCACAACAGCTAGAACGGAAGGAATCTTAATTGTTTTTTTTTCGTAAAGATCAGCGTAGGGCATTGTTTTATTGTTTGTCTTCAATTAATTTAATAGCCTGAGTATCGATTTTGTATTGTAGCAGAACTGGATCTGCAATAATTACATCAACTATTTTCTTGTTTGCAGAATGATATAGATCCCCTACCGCCCATGCGACTATGGTCATAAAAACGCAGACAGAGATGTATAGTAGCTCTTTGCGTTTCATACGCCTTCGTTTGGAGTAAATTGTAATCGAGAACTTCGAGGCATGACCCTACAGTGAATGGTATGTGTGGCACACCGCGAAGCTATTAAATAACCAACTATTTTTATGTTATAGCGTAGTGGCGTCATAAATAGTATCCTTCAATTTCAGCCTTAATTTGTAAAGTGGCGCTTCCAGACCCCTCCGTCTCACGGCCTATGACGACCGACTTAATATTTTTAAGTCTGCGTTGCTGAGTTAAGTCTCTTTCAAATCTAACATAGTTATCAAAAGACGCTCCGAGATCAACATTAACTACCATAGAACGGAATACGTCTTTTTTGGAATCAACCAAATTAATTCTCTGAACGCTAATATTTTTAATTTCTACATTGTTCTTTGTGGCGCTTTTCTGAATATCGCTCATGATAACGTTAAGGTAAGGTTGTGCTGGTAAAGCCTCGTCTATGATGTAGAGCCTGTCTCGTACCTCTTCAAGGGCCGATTGGATCTGGACAATTTGATCAATGAGTAGCTCGTATTTCTTATCGACAGCCACGAGAGACTTCTCCTGCGCGCTTAGGCCTAGAGCAGTGCTTAGTGCAGGTTTAATGGCAAAAAAGATAAAGATGGAAAAAATTATAAAAAACAAGGTCGCGTAGGTGAAGTCCTTCATTTTCTTTTCGTTGAGAAGCGAAATTAGATGTTTAAACGACGGTAGTTGTTGTGTTGTTGTGTCTCTCATATCATGTTTTTTTTACAAAGGTTTCTAAAACCAGATCAAATACATAACCCTCATTTGTCCGTATGATGTTGGAAAGTGAGACTAATTTAAATCGCTGGTCTGCCAGCAATCTGGAGTAAAATAGCTGCAACTGTCTGGGGTCAGTAGAGGTCCCCTTCAGAGTGTAGGTTGCTTCGCTAATGTTTAGTGTTGTGAGGACGATAGATTCCGGAAACACAGAAAGAATATAGTTTAACGCCGAAAGTTGCATGTCCTGTTCGGTCGTGATCTTTCTGAGTGCGACCGTTTGATCGTTGACTCTCTCCGCCATTTGCAGTAGTGGCGTCACCGCTTCCACAATCTCTTTTTTCTGATTCAAAGAATCCTTGAGGTCTATTATATTCTGGTCTATTCGAAATCTAAAAAATAGCACACCGATCACAATAATTTGAGTAAACACAAGGATATACCTCAGATAATTCAAAAAAAAATACAGAGTCTTATCGATAAGACTCGCATCCTTCTTACTCAGGAGGCTAATTTTATATGTCATTTAGACGACTTGGATTTTGGTTTCAAAAATTTAGTAACCTGAGATTTTAGTCGTGCAGCTTTATTCAGATGAATGACACCTTTTTTGGCAGCTTTATCGATTACAGAATGGATCTTCTTCATGTCCTTCATGGTTCCTTTTCTCATCTTTGAAAGCATCGCAAGATACGCAGCTTCGATTTTTTTATTCGAGCTTTTTCGCACCTTATCTTGTTTTAATTTTTTGATTGCAGATTTAATAATTGGCATAATATAAACACCTCCCTCCCTTACTTAACTTGAATATTGAATATCGAATATTGTCATCTCTTCGAGCCTGAGCCTCAGAGCCGAAGGCCTGAGTGGAGCGAAGGATCTAGTGGAACGCTTCGCCGAGTCTGACTCGGCTTCGCTGGATTCCTCGTTTCACTCGGAATGACAGTAGGATGCTGAACTAAATTCAGCATGACATAGTTTTTAAATTTAATTGAAAATTGAAAAATGTGAATTGAAAATTATAATTTGTATTCTTTCTCAAAACTTCTCTCTCCGTATGATCCACTAAAGATTACTGACAGCTTGATTGTTCCAACTACTTTGTGATATCTACAGACACCTGATGAACATGTCCCTAAAGTAATTCCTGTCTTCACACATGACCTTTTACCAGACTTAAACTCACAACCCGCTAGTACACCATCGGGGATAACGTCGCTGTCAGTCTCGTCCTCAGGTCTCTTTTCACGATTGTAGGTAAGCTCCATCTCAGCTTTTTTAGTTCCTTCGGGAGCATTTTTAACGGTAATCACAACCTCACCTTTTTTACCAGCTTCATCAAGGTTTACAATAACCGAGGAATCAACCGGGGCAATTGTAGGTTCATTTTCAAGGACATTCTCTGTTCCTTGAGTCTTGTTCTCAGTATTTGCATTTGAAGCAAACCAAATACCAAAAATCACTACTACCGTACAGACCACTCCAGCAATTATTTTTTTCTGCTTATCCATAAACTAAAATTTTAAATAACTTTTAATATAAATGTTTCTAAGTCCGAAACAAGAACTCTTTTTTGTTCCATACTGTCTCGTTCTCGTACCGTAACTGTCTGATCCTCAAGAGTCGTATAGTCTATGGTGATACAAAAAGGTGTACCAACCTCATCCTGAGCTGCATATCGCTTTCCGATATTGCCACGATCATCCCAGGAGACCATCATGCTCTTTCTTAAATTATGATAGATTTCCTCAGCTTTAGCAACAAGAGCGGGCTTATTTGACACAAGAGGAAAAACCGCAACTTTGTACGGGGCTAGTTTGGGGTCAAGCTGTAGCCACTCTCGCTTCTCATCTTTACGGTAGGCGTCAAGAAGAATAAACAGAAGCGGACGCTCAAGTCCTGAAGACGTTTCTATGTCCCAAGGAATATAGGTTTCGCCGGTTTCTGGATCACGGTAGGTCAGGTTTTTACCACTAAACTGTTGGTGTCTACTTAGATCCCAGTCTCCACGATTATGAATCCCCATCATTTCCTGCCATCCCCAGGGTGAGTTGTACTCAATGTCGGTTGCTGCTTTAGCATAGTGAGCTTTTTCATCATCTTCGTGATCTCTAAAACGCAGGTTCTCTCTCTTCATCCCGAGTGACAAAAACCATTTCATACGGTCCTTTTTCCAGTACTCGAACCATTTTTTCCCCTCTGCTTCCTCGGGCTTGATATAAAACTGTACCTCTAGCTGTTCGAACTCTCTAGATCTAAATACAAAGTTTCCTGGCGTTATTTCATTTCTAAATGCTTTACCCATCTGTGCGATGCCAAATGGAATCTGTACTCGCGTGGTGTCCAGAACATTTTTAAAGTTTACGTGGACTCCATTCGTGATCTCCCCACGAAGAAAAATCTCAGACTGTTTGCCTTCAATAATTCCTAGGTAAGCCTTCACAAGCAGGTTGAATTTTTGTGGTTCTGTCCATTCTACCGTTTTACCCTTATGGGTTGCTTCGTGGCCCTTAACCTCATCAGGCTTATCGGGACGAAAACGCTGATGGCAGATCTTGCACTCAATCAGGGGGTCGACAAATCCAGTTGTGTGACCAGAGGCTTCCCATGCCTTAGGATTCATCATAATAGCCGCATCAAGACCAACGATGTCGTCACGTAGCTGTACGGCGTCCTTCCACCAGAGATCTTTGTAGTTTTTCTTCAGTAGCGCGCCTACAGGACCCCAGTCCCATGTTCCTGCCAAACCTCCGTATATCTCAGAACCAGGGAATACAATACCTCTTCTTTTACATAATGCGACAAGCGGTTCCATATGAGTAAGTTTATAAAGTGAAAAGTTTTTAAAGTTTGTAAAGAAGTTGTTCGTACTGACTTTATAACTTTACGAACCTTCAACTTTACAACTACGCTTATTATATCGTATTCAGGGGGAGTTTTTGGTTGGTTAGTTCCGTAAACAGTTCTTTAATTTCAGATAGTGGAAGTGCTTCTGAAATGTATCCAAGATTATCAAGTAGCCGGTTGGAGCTATTAGTGAAGAGCTCGAGTTCATTGTCATGTTTGGAGAGATTGATCATAAATTTTTGCAATATATTGTATACGTCTTGATCCTGCTCCATCTCAGGGACAAGTCGGTCGATCATAAATAAAAATGGGTAAAGCCATCCCATTTTGGACGAGGACTGCTTGATCTGAGAGAACGCAGAAATGAGCGTAGTCTCCTGCAGGTAGTAGGCGTCTTTTGACCTTCTGAGTACGGTTGAGATCATGTTGCCTGTCTGTAGGTGTGGCATTCGTCTACTTGAGATTTTTTTTATTCCTTTTCCAAAAATTCGCATCTTACCTTTTTCCTCGGTGAGGATGACATAGATGACGTCGTTGCTGGGGAGACTCTTGCTACTCAGTACGATGCCATTCGTTTTGATTAAAATGGGCATGAAGACTTTATTGCAAGCTTTATAACTTTATGAACTTTATGAACCCGCCGCCGTCCGCCTAATCGGCAAGACTATGGCGAGGCAGGCTTTAAAAACTTTTATTATATTGTTTATCTTTATCAAAGACACCGTCGTAGAGTTTCTGTCCGCCGATTGTAATGGTAACGTCCTGCTTATCCTCAACTCCCGGTTGTTTTTGGACCAGCAAGCTATAGTCTTTGGGCTTGATTGAGTCTGGGAGTGTGTATGTGACGGTTACCTTAGCGCTACCCATAGGGCTTACGGTCATAAATCCTTCAAATACTGTCTTGCCAAGAGAGTCATAGGTCTTTACTGTTTTTTGTGAGCCCTCAAACTTGACGAGTTTGGATCCCTTTGGTACATATACACGAAGCCAGTTTCTCAAAGGTGCATTTAGACAGAGTCCGCCTCGCTCAAGGTTACAGTCAGACTGTGGGTAAGGGTTTTTATAGCTAAGAACAACCTCTCTTTGAATTCCGGAAGAGCCTTTGGTCGTCTTAGACTCGATTGTTTCGTTGATGTAAAGGTTCGACTTTGCGCCTGCAAAATTAACTCCACTTACATGAAGGTAGTCGCCATCGTAGGCTCTAATTCGGCCCGCAAAGTTGATCTGTTCGGCTGCTTTTTGAAGTTCCTGGTCCTTAAAGTTGAGCATAATATGTTTTTGCTCAAGATTTCCGTACATGGTCTGTGCGAGTGTGCCCCAGTACTTTGAAGGTGAGAATCCAATTGCTTTGTTGAAAAGTGCGAACATCAGGTCTCCTAAAATTCCTTTACGATCTGTCTTTACATAGTTTACAGGTCGATCAACGATATCAAATAGGGTGTAGATGACCTGAGGACAGTCACAACGTTTATCCTCATTTGCCGAGAATGTGACACCACTGACCTCGGTATCGCCAAAAATTCGTAGCATGTCTACAAGAACCTTTGCATCAAGCATTATGACTCCGTCGTAATCTACCTTGTTTCCACTTCGATTGTACAATGACTCGAACAGTTTGATAGAAGCGGGGAGATCGGGGGATAGATTGCTGTCGCGAACGTAAAACTTGCTGACTCCTTTATGGTAGGTGAGAATCTCAGCTGGAGCTACAGGATGGGATAAAATGGATTCATCTAGTGAATAAATATCCGAAGATCTTTCAATGTCCATCTTACCGTCCTTGATTCTAAAGTAGGCGTAGGAGGTTAAGAAACCGCCGGTTGCTCGTCTTTCATAGTTGTTCTGGAACAGAATTAGGTAGGTTTTTTCCTTTTCCTTGCCTAAGATTTTAGGCAGCTGTTTGAGGAGTGGTTTGGCATCGACAAAAAGAGATGAAATTCCTTGGAACTGATCTTTTATCGACTGAACATTAGCACGAACCTTGGTCTTTCCAAAGGTCTGTGGGTATCGGTTAGGATCAATTTTTTCTATCCTAGCCTCTGCCTGTTTTATGTTCTCAGAGATGGTGTCGATTTTGCCAAGAACCTTGTCAAGGGTAAGAACCGCAGTCTGAAGACGGTCCTCTGCCGATTTTTCCGAGAAGGATGCATCACCTTTTTTAAATCCTATCAGATCCGCGTATGGAGCGATTGCTTTCACACCATCTTTACCGGCCTCTATCGAGTAATGTCCTGCCTCAACGCCGTTTTTGAAGTCCGAGACGTATGGAATGAAGGAAAGCCAATAAACTCCCTTAGCATTATTCTCAAATTTGTCATAGGTTTTGGAAAACTCAGCAAACTTGGTCTCAACCAAGTCCATATCATTTAGTGAAAAGGCATACTTTAAGGCCTTTGCGGACTCGGTAACTGGTTTTATACTTGACTGTATCTTGATTATCGGAATAATTATGAAGAATATAGCCATGAAAATGGCAACAACAGATGCAATTAATTTTTGTTTGAAATGTTTTTTACGTCTTCCCATGATGTTTGGTTGAGCAACTGTGCCTCCTGCCTGTAATGGTTGAATTTTGGCTAGACCGCTCCCTTGCCCGTAATCATTATCCACGGTGTTTTTAAAATTATTTTGAGATCTTTCCATAATGATAGGCTGTCTACGTATGATGCGTCTAGCGCAATTCGTTTGTCAAAATTAATCTCGGATCTTCCAGAAACCTGCCAGAGGCCAGTAATTCCTGGATTCAGCGAAAGTACCCGTTTGACCAGAGCCCTAGTATGAGGATATTTTTTCTGCTGATCTTCAAGCTCATCTTTGTAATATGCTCTGGGTCCCACAATGCTCATCTGTCCTTTCAGGACGTTCAGAAGCTGTGGAATCTCATCAATCGAGTGCTTCCTGATAATTGTACCAAATTTGGTTACTCTTGGGTCGTTCATCAATTTATAACTCCCCTTTTTATACTCAGAAAATAGTTTAGCAAAACTAGGGTCTGTTCTCAAAATTACGTGAGCGTTATTAATCATCGACCGGAACTTATACATTGTAAATCGTCTAGTGTTGCGCCCGATGCGTTCAGGCACATCCGCAAAAAGAGGGCCAGAGGATGTTAGTTTGATGACGATGGCGGTTACAAGGCAGACCGGTGAAAAAAGTATAAGTAGCGTGAAGGACAGCACTATGTCCATCAACCTCTTAAGATACTTTCCATAAAGAGGTCCTTTAAAATACTTCTTCATATGCGTTATGTTAGGTCCTCGTGTTCAGTGCCTTTGAAACTCTCAACCATAGACTTGACCTTGGCTACCGACGACTTCTTGGTTACCAACAGTGCATCCTTAGTATTTATTACTAAAATTTCATCAAGATCAATGCCAACGATAAGCTTCCCGTCCTCGTAGTTGTATATTAGGGAATCATTTGAGTTTTCTAGTTTGACTTTACCCAATGTTACGGTGTCACTCTTGCTCTTTTCGAGAGCTTCTTTTAGAGCCTCCCATGCTCCTACATCACTCCAACCAATGTCCTCAACAACTACGTATGCGTCTTTCTCTGTAAGCTGTTCCAAAATTGAGTTGTCAAAATTAATTTCTGGAATTTTGTCGTACTCCTTGTGCAAAATTTCGTTGTAATTTTTGGTGCCGAAACTTTTGAAAATTACATCTAGGTGGGACGAGATCTCTGGTGCAAACTTTTCAAATTTTGAAATTAAGTTTTTTGGAGTGGTGACAAAGTAGCCCAGATTCCAACAGTGCTTGCCACTCATGAAGTATTTCTGCGCTTGGTCTTTTTCAGGTTTATACTTTAGCCCTGCAAATGACATGAACTCAACACCATCGACGGACTCAACTACTTTGTCGTACTCAATCCAACCTAAATTCTCAGATGCAAACCTTGATTTTTGGCCGATGAAAATAATTTTATCGTTGTGCTTTGATACGAGTTTTGCAGACGCACTCAATATTTCTTTGAACTTATCTTGGTGCTTAACGATATGGTCGCTCCAAAGAATTACAATTGGCTCATCCTCGTTGCTCATCTTGGCAACGTATCCTGCGGCGTACGCAACGGCCGGACCAACATCCTTTTTATGAGGTTCTAGAATTATGTTAGCGACTGGAATTTCCGGGACTTGTTTGTGAACGATGTCTTTATAGGTAGTGCCCGTGGCGATGAAGATATCCTCAGGCTTAAACTCTGGAGTGAGTCTTTGTACGGTGAGCTGAAGAGTTGATAGTTCTCCCACTATTTTTTCGAACTGCTTGGGAGACTTTTTTCTTGAAAGTGGCCACAGTCGTGTTCCAACCCCCCCGGCGAAGATAATCGCTTTCATGACGATCATTGTACGTTATACGTTTTGATCTTTCAATCGCGTTTGAGAGAGATTTTACGCTTTGCTGATTGAATAAAATTCCAGTTTTTTTATTGACAATTGTTTCTGCTACGCCTGAGTTTTTGTAGGATATGACAGGACATTTGAAGAACTGCGCTTCTACGGCAGTGTAACCAAAATCTTCATCTTGAGGCATGATGAGAGCTTGAGCGTGTTTGTATAAATATCCGAGCTCTACATCCGAGAGGTTCTTAAAAAATAGAATGTTCTCTGACGCGAGATTTTTCAATTTTTTTTCCTGAGTCCCAGTTCCAACAACAATGAGCAATTGTTTCGATTGGGAAAATAACCTAACCACCAGCTCTATTTTCTTGTAGGGTTCTAGTCTTGAAACCACTAGGTAATAGGATGTGTTTTTTATGTCGAGAGGAAAACTATTTTGAATTTTGATCACTGGTTTTTTGCGTAATTCGTAATTCGTAATCCGTAATTTAATATTCTTCCAATACTCATAGTTGAATGGAGGGTAGAGCAGTTCTGAGTCTCGTTTGTAGTATTTTTTAACCCGTTTTTGAACATGTTCTGAAATTGAGAAAATTACATCAGGTCCTTGAGTGGCATGTTCGTCCCACCAACGCAATAAAAAGAGCAGGGGTGTTACCATCATTCGAATGATGGTAACACGAGGGAAATACTCTTTTTGATGTGACCACAGAAATCTAGTTGGTGTTAATAATATACATATATGCTTAGAGGAGGGTTTGATTTGAATAAACTTAGCAAAAGAGGATGTGACCGAAATAACAGTATCGTACTTTGAGAAGTCGAATGAGCGAAAGGCGAACGGGAAAAACGGCAGGGATAGAATTCTATTTCTTTTTACAAACTCAGGAAGGTTCTGCATGATGGAGGTTTTAATTTTTATTCCTTTTGCCCATGGAGCCGATGAGGGATTATAAAACGATGTGTAAAGAGGAGCCTTTGGATACATCTTATGAAGAATGAGTAGCAGTCGCTCGACGCCTCCCCACTTATCCACCCAGTCATAGACCAATGCCACCTTACGTTTTTTCATCGCCCTATTGTACTTCAGAGTAGTTAAAGTCTCTATGCGATTTGAGTTGAGATGTAGAACTGCCTCACCGACAGTTAGAAGTTAAAAGAGGCCAATTTGGTCTTTGTTTTTTTCTTTCGGTTTAACCTTGGCTTCTTTTTTTAGTACAGACACCCTCAGGGTGTCCTAGAAGGGTGCCCTAGACCCACCAGAAAAAGGAAAACTAGTTCGAAGAAAGTCAGCGCTCAGTGAGTTCCAGTTAGCCCAACTTAAGGATTAAACACTTCAAAACATTCCTATCTGGTCTTTGGGGTCTTCAATCTTCTTTTTTTTAGGTTTCTCAACTGCCTTTTTCTCCACTGGCTTTTGCTTAAACAGTCTAGCAATTAGCGACTTCATTTCATACTTCTCAAGTTCTTTTTTAAATCCTTCGGAGAATCCGTCGAACTTTGCTTTATCAAAATCAAACTCAATGTCGGCGTCCTGAACAATAACTGAAAGTTTTTTTGAGAGAATAATATTCTCTACGTTTTCTTTTATTAGCTCCTTCTGCCTTCCTTCTTCAAGTTCATTTACATTTTTCAGCAGGTTTTCGACTGTGCCAAACCTCTCCAAAAGAGTAATGGCAGTTTTGGGTCCGATTCCTTTAGCTCCGGGATAGTTGTCCGATGGGTCGCCAACCAGCGCTTTATAATCCGGAATCATATCTGGTTTGACACCAAGTTTTTTCTTAACGGCATCTTCATCGTAGAGAGTTATCTCTGTAAGGCCGAACTTAGGCGAAATCACAAATACATGGTCATTCACCAACTGCATTATGTCTTTGTCTCCGGTGAGAATTAAGGTTCTTATCTTAATTTCTTTTGCCTTTTGAGCTACTGTGCCGATTACATCATCTGCCTCTAGTCCATCCTGCTCCTCGCGGAAGATACCTGCTTTATCAATTAGATTTTGAAGAAGTGGAATTTGCTGTTTAAAGTCGTCTGCCATTTCGGGACGTTGTGCTTGGTACTGCTTAAGTAATTTTTGTCTGAAGGTTTTTTTTGGTGTGTCGAAACAAATGGCAACGTGGGTTGGTTTGAATAGTTCAAGAGCCTTCCCAAGCATTCCAAAGAATCCGTAGATGACCTGAGTGGGTATGCCTTGCTTGGTTTTGAAAGGTGGAAGAGCGTGATAGGCCCTATGCATTATTGCATTGCCGTCTATGATCAGTAAGGTGTCCATGTCTTTATGATACTGAATATTGAATATGGAATATTGAATATTGCCCCGATGATTACTGTCATCGGAATCCCGATTTCGCATCGGGAAATGTGGACTAAATCAATGAATTCCAAGTAACCAATAACCAATATCAAGTATCAAATATCGAATATCAAGTAACTAATAACCAATATCAAATATCGATTATCGTATATCCAATATCATTCGATTTTTGGCTTATTCTTACCTACGAGTTTTTCAAACTCATCTTGATCGAGACTCTCTTTAATAAGTAACTCTTTGGCAACTCTGTCGAGTTCCTTTTTGTGTGACTTTATAATTTCTGTAGCGTTCTTGTATCCTTCGTTAAGGATTAATTTTATCTCTTTATCAATCAGAGACATTGTCTCCTGTGACAATGGATTTTCTTGCCACATGGCCCTACCCATGTCGGTAACGTCGTAGGTTGGCCCAAGGTTGATCGGCCCTAAGGTGCTCATACCATAGTCGACAACCATTGCACGCGCGATAGAGGTTGCTTGGTCAAAATCATTTGCGGCTCCGGTTGTGACCTCATTGAAGATTAGGTCCTCTGCCGCTCTTCCTCCCATCATCACAGCAATACGCTGAAGCAGATGGTTTTTGGTTTCGTGTAGTTTGTCTTTTTCAGGTGGAATAAGTGTGTAACCGAGCGCCATTCCACGGGAGACAATTGAGATTCTATGAACAGGGTCCGTATGCGTTTGGAAGTGTGAAACTAAAGCGTGACCTGCTTCATGATATGCCGTAAGGCTTTTGTCAAAATCAGACTGTAGACGTTTTTTTTCTGGTCCAAGTTTTACCTTTGTTGCAGCTTCCTCAAGAGCGTTCATCGTGATCGATTCTTTGGCTTGACGCGCCACATCAATTGCCGCTTCGTTAAGCATGCTCTCTATGTCTGCGCCTGAGAATCCGACCGTTCTTTTGGCAATTTTTGCCCAGTCAACCTTACTCTCAATTGGCTTATTCTTTGAATGGATGGCTAGAATCATCTTTCGTCCTTCAAGGTCCGGATAGTCAACAAGAATTCTTCTGTCAAATCTCCCGGCACGAAGTAGGGCACTATCAAGAAGATCTCCTCGGTTTGTAGCGGCGATTACAACCACCTGTTCATTTGGATTAAAGCCGTCCAGCTCGACGAGGATTTGGTTTAGTGTCTGTTCTCTTTCATCATGAGATGGCATCACTCCGGATGCACGAGCTCGTCCAATTGCTTCAATCTCATCTATGAAAATAATTGCGGGGGCGCTTTTTTTGGCTGTGGCGAAAAGATCTCTAACGCGAGCGGCTCCAATTCCCACAAGCATCTCCATAAACTCAGATCCTGCAATTGAGAAAAATGGAACTCCTGCTTCTCCAGCCACGGCCTTTGCTAGTAGGGTTTTTCCACATCCAGGTGGCCCAATCAAAATCACTCCTTTTGGCGTTCGGGCGCCAACCTTTTTATATTTATCAGGGTGGCGTAGAAAATCTACAATCTCCTCAAGTTCTTTTTTTGCTTCATCAACTCCAGCAACATCCTTGAAAGTTATTTTTGAAATATCTTTGTTAAATTTTTTGGCTCTAGATTGTCCGAAAGAAAAAACATTTTCCTGCGCCCCTTTTGCCTGTCTAAAAATAAATATAAAAAATGCTACCATCAGTAAGGTTGGAATTAAGTTGCTCAAAAATGTCATAACTCCAGTGGATCCCTGAGTGTCCTTAACAACAATCTGAATATCGTTTGGATTTATTCCAGAGTCCTTAAGTGTGGAGATGAAACTATCGCTAGTTTCTTTGTACGTTATTGCGAGGTTTTTATTTTTGTAGTGGACAAGAACCTTGTTATCAATTACCTCTACCTTCTGAACTTCCTTCTGTTTTATTTCGGAAATTACCGTTGTGAGTGATTTTTCAGGTAGAGTTTTTTTAATTTCTCTTGCCAAAGATTGATAACTAAAGTAGAGAAAAAAAAGAATAAAAAAAGTAATGAAGAAGGTTCTAATGTTTATGTTTAGGCGAAATTCCCGTATCTTTTTTTGGGTGTTTTTTTTCTCAGACATGCCTAATTCTAGCAGATTTTGGTACAATATGCTAGACTTCTTCCAAATTTATTATTCCTACTTTAATTATTTAAATAATTAAAGTAACGATATGAAAATCGATACTAAAAAAGCAATTTCTGTTCTAAAAAAAGGTGGATTGGTTGTTCATCCATCGGATACTGTGTATGGATTGCTGTGTGATGCAACGAATCCTGAAGCGGTTAAGAAACTATTTGAGTTCAAGGAGCGTCCAGCAGGTAAGGCGGTCTCGGTTTTTGTTGCTGATATTGAGATGGCTAAAGACTATGTAATTATTGATAAGAAAGTAGGAAATAGACTGAACGAGATTCTTCCCGGTCCATATACCATCGTTCTCCAGTCAAAACATAAAGTAGTGCAGGCGCTTGAGTCTGAAAAAGGAACGTTGGGTATTCGAATTCCAAAGTATCCGGCAATACTCGAACTGGTCAAAAAATTCGGCAAACCAATAACCGCCACCTCGGC